>JAAUXT010140591.1_pt1 | contig 14848 bp, 18 predicted proteins | sample 7278171 | NCBI WGS metagenome assembly JAAUXT01 (sample SAMN14350112, study PRJNA611818) | marine sediment metagenome | isolation source: surface marine sediment (1.8m) | place: French Polynesia: Moorea | collected 2018-08 | reverse complement strand
CCTCCATCGCCCCTTTTGTAATTCTTGATGCATTGACGCTCAGCATCAGAACTTGGACAGAAGTATGCCACTCAAAATTATCCTAGTCAAGGCACCCCAATTTGCAAGTTACACGGCCCTAGCATAAAACCTCACACTCTCCCCCAACAACACTTTCTAAATGTTTTACCTGCTGACATCACTGTTCTTTTGAATGCACTCCTTCATGTAAAACACTTGGTTCTAACTGACTTATATTGATGTGTCCTCCCTTCTTTTCCCAGGCAAATAAAGCTCACTTGTGTGAAAGACTATCAGATGCTGTTGTGGATCCCACAAGTGGAGTCTATTGAGTGACTGTATTTGTCACTGGGTCACAGAGAAAGCTTTTGTTGCCCAACAGGTGCCTTGAACTGTGGTATTGTTTACCACAGTCCTTGACCAAAACCAAACTGTTTGCATTTTGTACAGCTGTGCTTCACCACTGATAGTTGGCAAATACTGTTCATCTTTCCAGATCACCAGATCACCAGATCACCAGACCTGAGAGTGCTGCAATTTCTTGCCGGTTTCAAAAATGACTGGTGACCGATTGTCATGGTGTGCCATGGTGCTTGAGCACAGATGTTCAATGCTCATGCATGAGTGGTAAGAAGCATACCAATTCACCTACATAATGGTTCTTGACCAATCAGTGGGCTCCATTTGGGGTCATTGGTTTTCATCCAATTAGAGGCCTCCAAATTAGGTCAGAATGATGATGTCATCACTGGAGGAGCCAATCAGAGTCCAGGATTATGGCAGCAATCTCAAAAATCACCAGGGTACTTGACATAGTGAAACAAGAAGCAGTGCTCAAGGCAGCTGCAGTGCGAAGTCCCAGTAGTATATGCTTCATTTCAAGACAAAGAAAGAAACATGAAACTTCTAAACTCTGGTAGTCAACTGGCCTGCCAGGCTCCTGGTGCTCTGCCTTAAGTAGATACCATACACAGGAGATGACAAAGCCCATGGGGGACAAAGCTGTGCAGGGGGGACAAAGCTGCAGGGGGGACAAAGGGGTAAGGGGGCAAAAGGGCAGGAGGATGGGGACAATGGTGCAGAGAGAGGGGGGATGTGACAGGGACATCTGGCCCAGGCTGCCAATACTGTACTACCACTAGGTGCTTGCCCTGAAGGGACTTCACACAAACAGTCTGTTCTGACATAAAGGTTGTTCAATGCCTTAGTGACTGACTGGGTTCTGCATTGTATAACTAGAGGCACACCTGCTTCAAGGGCAGTCTCCACAAGAACAATTTGGCCAACAAGGAATTCTTGCCGACACAACCTCATGTAGGATGTGCTGCCACCTGGCATACAAAATGGTGCAGCCAAAATGCAACTCAGCCAGACTTCTGTGTCTGAATTGCTGTGTCAGAATTTCCATCTACAGCAAGCAACTCGCCAGGTAATCTGTCAGCTGTGTGAGTGCCTCTGTGGTTGCTGGAATCTTCCATCGGTAATGATTTGGAATCAACAGAATCACCTGGCTGACTCAACTCAACTCACACATGATGCATTTGTTTGAGTTTATGATGGGGTGATGTCATCACTGACCTTTTCATTGTACCTGGATCCATTCAGGCATTGCAGAGCCATCCAGTATGGTAAGGCAACTGTGGACAGTTGCTGCTTCAAATCCCTGGAAAGAAAATGATGATAACATCAATGAATGAACACTGTCATCCATGACCCCGAAGGAAATTGATGTGGCATCTGACAAACATGAGAGCAGAACAAGATTGTGCCTCACATGGAAAATGAAATGCTTGGATTGCAACAGTTGCAGAATTGACTTTTCCTCAGGTCTCTGGATTGATTTTGGCAGCCTTGACCCATCAATCCATGTGCATCAAATGTGACTGTCAGTCTCAGAGGAAATCCTATTGAAATGTTCAATGGGAGCTCTTGTTGGGACCTTTTCTGGATTCCCCTTTTCTGGATTCTGAAACTTATCAGTGAAATTCTGGTCAATTGCCAGAGATTCCTGACCAACATTTGGCAAATTTTCTCCAGAGCAAAATATTTTCAGTCTTCTGTCTGCAAGTGTGCTGCTTGCTCCACCACCTCTGACCACAACACAAACAACATCAGCTTCCTGGAGAGGCTTCTTGCTTTATATTGACAACACAGACCCAAAAGCCGTCAATCTGAATGCAATCAGCAACAACTCAACCTTTTCTCAGTGATCCTCTCCCAATCTTGACAACCAACTCAAGACATAATCACAACTCGGGATCATTCAGCTTCATGCGCCAGGCACAAGGAAAACATTGCCACTGTTCACCAGCAGTCCTCAACAATGAATGTTGGATAACCTGTGAGCACCCAACATTTACAATTTTGATGTCACCCAAACTTTGAAACTTTTAAATGTTGGGGTACTGGGAGGGGGAGGGGACACCAGATTTTATTAACTCTAGACGTGCTGATGGCTCCTATAGGAGCTTTTCGCATTTTGTAATGAGACCAGCAGCAGTTGGTAACAAGGTTGTGTCAGTTGAGCGGCACCCACAATTGAGACCCATTGTATTGTGGCACAGTGAGGACTCAAGCTCTGATAGGAGCTATGCACCCATTGGGAATGTGAGCCTGTGCTTTGTTTGATTGACAGTGCACTTGAGTGAATCTTCTTCATCACTGTAACAGTCAATTCATGCAAAAATGATGGAAAACTCACATTTGTTCCCCTGACTATGTTTAATTGGAAAGTACATGCATCTTACCTCTTCACTGCCGGATGAGACTGGTAACAGAATTATGTTGTCCAGTTTGCATCTGAGATGCCTCAAAATGCAAAAGTCCTCTAGAGTGTCAAACCTGAGTCAACTCAAATGACAGGCAATGTGTCTTGCATGGTGTCACAATTGTCATTGCCTTTCGGCCTTCAATTGTAAGCGATAAGTTCTGTTCAAAAGCAGAATGCCAAGACCTCTCCTTCTGCTTCATGCACTAGTGACACGTATATCCATCATAGTGCAATGATTTATTTGAAATGAACAAGCGCATCAACATTTTGGTTTTACACAGGGACCCCACATCACAAGAAATTGTGTGACAAAGTGTCCTGTCACTGATCAGATGTCAGTGACAAGTCCATGCTGAAGTTTGGAGAATGCCCTGTCAAGCATGGCACCACTGTTGTTGGGATTAGTGCAACCATGATGCAGATGATGCACAAGTACTGCTTTCTGGACCAAGGGTATCAACTCTACACAGACAACTTTTATTCCAGCCTGCACCTGGCCTTTGCTCTCCTGCAGAGGTCCACAGGTTTTTGTGGGACTGTCCACATCAACCAGAAGTTGTGGCTGGTAGCCCTCAACAAGGCTTCCAGAAAGACCGGCAAGCAAATTGAGGAGATCAAATCCAAGAAGATTGCAGTGAGAACAATGAACTCCCGGCCATGACCATCAGGGACAGGAAGGTGTTCTACTTGTTGTCAAGCATCCACAATGCAACAAAATCAAAGGTACATGTGCCAAGTGAAGGCATGTGGGAATGGCACACAGATGCCATTCTAGATTACAACTATGGCATGAAAGCCATGGATCTAAGTGACAAAATCCTCAAGAGTTATGAAATGAACAGGAAAACGCTTCACTGGCCAACCAAACTGGTGTTCCATATGACCAACATGGCCATGATGAATGTGTACCTGCTGTGGCGCAGAAGCCAGCAAATGGAGCTTCAAGGCATAATTCTGCAGGAGCAGAGGGTAAAGAAGCTTCCAGAATTGAGGCAAGACCAGCAGCTCCACTCACACACAAGTTTCTGTGTCAAAGTCATCATGGCTCTCATTGAGGAAGGTAACAAAGAGTGCACTTATTGCAACCCATCTATGCAGCCATTGACCATGTGTCTGGAATGCAGGTTCAATGATTGTCACTTCCCTGAAGAAATCATTCCTTCCAAGAATGGGCACACATGCATTGGAGGTGTACTGCCTACCACAAGAAACCAAAAAGCAAAAACACTAGTATTTGTTGTGTTCCATGCAAGAAGTTCTTGTGTGCATGGCCTTGCTTGATGGTGTATCACACAAAGGACTTGACCCATGAAGCAGCGCTGAAGGTGCATGAGGAAGAGATTGAGTTTCAAACAGGATGCACCCTCAATCAGACTATTTGAGTCCATGGTCTGAGTCCTCCTGTCATGTGTTTGTTCAGGTGGACTTGCAGGAAGTCACCTTCCTGCACATTTCACAGTTTACAAATTCCAATCTTTATCTGGCCAACTTGCATGCTTCCAAATTGACCATTTCTGCTTGCATAATTCACATACCCATGTATAACACGAAGATGTTCTTTCTACTGTTCATTTGGAATAAATCTTTGCACTGTGCTGGATACATGTATTTGTTGTGCATCAATCAGAAGGAGAGGACTGCAAATCATGATTTTGAACTGGAACTATTGATTACAAGTGAGGGCAGAAAGGCAATGTCAGTTGCCATGCTGCACATGGCACATTGCCTGCCATTTGAGTCATCTAAGGTTCAAGATTGCTGAGGACTTTTGCATTTTGTGGCATCTCAGATGCAAACTGGACAAGATGATTCCCTTGGCAAGTCTCATCCAGCAGTAAAGAGGTAAGATGCATGGTCTTTCCAATTGAACATAGTCAGGGGAACAAATACGAGTTTTCCATGAGTTTTGCATCAACTGACTGTTACAAGGACAAAGAAGATGCACTCAGATGTGCTGTCAATCAAATGAAGTGTGTGCTCATATTCCCAATGAGCACACAGCTCCTATCAGAGCTTGAGTCCTCAATGTGGTATGAAACAATGGGTATCAATTGCCACTGCTACTCAACTGACACAACAAAATTACGAAGCACTGAGAGTCTCATTACAAAGATTGAAAAGCTCTCATAGGGGCTATAAGCACGTCTAGTGTTACGAGCCTGTGAGCAGAGACATATCAACTGTGGGAGTCAAACAGGCAACTGACTCCTCCTTCATGGACATTGTCTGAAAAGAGAATAGGTGAGGGAGCTCCAAAATACACAACAATGACACATTTTCGAACTTCAGCAGAAAGCAAAAGTGTTCGAGCAGAATGTACCCTCAAATTGGTTGCCATTGTACAAGACACCTGCACTCATGACTGTGATCATGCACCAAAGTATCTCTGCCATCAATTTTATCTGGCCACTTGATGCAACACAACTCATGATTTTTGATGTTGACAAAACCCTTTTCAAACCTTTTCACCTCTATTTCATTTGAATTCAGAGTTTTGAAGTGTGACACATTTTCTTCTTGCTTTTTGTGTTTTGGTCAAAACAAATTTGGGAAATGTCAATTCACATGGACAGTGGACCTGTTGCCTGATTGCTGCACTTCAGCACAATGGCTTGCAATTATTCAAACAGTCAAAAACTTCCACAAGCGTCGGGATGCCCATTCCACACAATTAACAATTAGAACCAGTTGAAGGTGACAATCCAAACAGAAGAAAGCAATGCCTTGCAAAGAAATAAAAAGGACATTCACTTCCCATTTCTTCCTCAATGTCAACATTTTCAAAATGCTGAAATTAAAGGAGAGGTTGTTTCAACCAAAACAAGTTGTGAGTGTCTTGTTTGCCTGCTTTGGAGATGATCTTTTCTTTACCCAAAAGTATTATCTCTAAAAAGTATATCTCTCATTAGCTTCTTATTTTAGTACCTGTGCTGGTGATGGACATAGTTTGGATTGAGATGAGCAGCAGAAATGAGAGATTTGGAAGAAACTGCAATTGTTGCTCCACAGGGTACTGCTCTCAGGAAAGCAAAATCACTCTTCTTTCTGAAGGTAAATACTTGCAAAGTTATTGCAACAAAAACCATTGTTTGAGAGGCCCTGTTTCAAGTGATCACAAAAATGGCAGGATAAATACTGGAGGAAATTGCACACATGTGGAAGACTGTGTCACAGTCATAATCAAAACCAGGCAGCGGGAAAAGCACATGATTAATCTTTTGTCATCTGTTATAAATTTTCACCCTGATATAAATATTGTGATATCAGATGAAATTATAGAGAAATCAGAAATACGATACAATCGAGAGGCAGAGAAAACAAACTGGTATGCTTTCCTAAATTTTTCAAAGAAAATAAAATACATACAAACCAAGCCTGGAGTTGGACTTGGACGAAACATTGGACTCCACCTAGCACAGACCAAATATGTTCTCTCTCTGGATGATGACTTTATCTTCACCAAAGAGACCAATATCAGAAAATTGGTTGATGTTTTGGAATTTACAAACATAAGTATTGTTGGTGGAAAGTTGATTCCTGACAACTATTTCAATGGAATGTTCGAATTCATCCAGGTATTTTTGCCAAAAGCAAGCTGGGATATCCAAACTTACCTTTTAAACAAACCCCATTTCTTCAACATTTTGTTGTAGAATCAAAACCAAACAGCTTTGCTCATAATGAGAGACCTGTACTTCCTTAAGCTGCCTTGCTTCACCTGTTGTTTCCTCACAGACATCATAGGGCAATTTTTTTTGGCCAAGACTGATGTTTTAAAAAGAATTGGTGGATGGGATGACTCAAAAATGGTCATTGACCATGATGATTTCTTCTTCAGGGTAAGAAGATATGTTATATTGTCTTTACCACTCACACCTTCAGCACATTCCAAACAAGATCACGCTTTAAAGATGCTGTGAAACAGAGAATTTTGACTTCAATCCAACAAAATTTGATTTTTACAAGAGATCAGAACACAAAACCTGACATCATGATCGTATTTTGATCTTCACACAAGGAGAGTACAAAGAAAAGTGTTGAAAGCTGTTCAGACTTCATCAAAGCAAAATGCAGAGGCAGTGTCTGTTATTCTGAACATGGTGAAGCAAAAGGAAGTTCATCATGCTGCAACACTATTCATTTGTGATTTCAAAAGAGCAATTGTCAAAAGATTGATCAAATGAAGGGATTGTCTCTCCTTGAAAAATTGTCTCTGGACAAATATCCACCAGAAGGTCACTGTTGTTGGTTCTGGTTGAAAGTTGTACATTGTTGAAAAACGATACTTGCTGGTTGTGATGACACATTGGAATGTGCTTTCACTAATATTGTGTCTTAATAATCTTCACTTTCATAAGAAACAGTCATCAGACAAGCAGCATTCACCTAAACATTTCGAATTCTGAATGATAGCCAAGATATCATTGGTTACCCAATAGAGAAAGTGCTTGCTGCAAAGTTCTGGTGTCTTGCTGGAATTATGCTGATGATGTTTCTTGCATTGACATGTTCTCATAATGTCCATCAGGTTCACCAATATGGCGTGAAAGTGGCAAGATGTCTGGATATCACAGCAGTTCACAACAGGCGTGATGGAGCACTGAGGAAAACCAGGAAAAGGATCGACAAACTTCACTCAGATTCATTAAAGACCCTTCTCAAGTGGAATTTGAGTGACATATTCCTGTGCCCTGCACAATCCTATTTTAGTCCAGCAGGTCTGTCCAGCCTCACAGCAAAACAACTTCACTTTGGATGTCAAGGTGCATTGATCAAGAAACACAACAAAACATATTTTTTGTTGCAGCAACAAAAATGGTCAACTGCTCAAAGACAGCTTCACAGAAATGGTGGAGAAAACTGGAATTCAACAACACAAACTGAAAAACTGATTCTGTGTTGCAGAAGAAGCTTTGTTCTTTCAACAGTTGGTCGCAATTTGAGGCTTGAAGTCGACAGTACAGTTGTGTCCCTCTGCAAAAGATGTCTTGTTGTCGGTGCATTTGAAGTTATGTGACCAACATTGACAGGTTTCAAACAAACTGCACCTGACTGGAATTTGATCCAAGTGTCACCGAAGCAGTGACCCCTGCGTCTGGTGCTGCGTGCTGTTGCTGTTTTGTCAGACATGCATTTTGTTGATTTTTTAAATGATGGTACTTGGAAGCTGGTTGCTGTATATCAAGCAGCACAATTGGCATCATCTGTGATTATTGTCCAGTTACCCCCACAAGTGTCCAGGGTGATTTCCTGTTGCCTTCGCCATTTAAGAGATTGCCTTGCTCCTGGTGCAACTATGCCGTCAAGCTGTTCAATGTGGCAAGCCACAAGGTCCCACCAGGAACAGTTCTTTGCTCTTCCCACCAAGTGAATGGTGGGCCCTGGCCATGAATGAACTTTGCACTTGGTTTTGTCGTTTGTGGTTTCTGGGTTGCTTTTGGCTCAGCAACATCATCTTGGTTTCAATTGCTAGTTTTAGGTAAATCTCGCCTCTCCAAGTTCTCCCCTGATCATTCACTGTTGGATTAACAATTCCAACTTGAGGTCATTCATTCTCCTCTGCTTACCTTTGTTCATGGTCCCAATGTTTCTGTTCAAGGAGAAGGACACTTTGTCTGCTCAGCTTCTTTCCTGACCTTTGTTCCTGGGATTGCAGAGCTCCTGGTTGCTGTGATGCCTTTTCAGGCTGTTATGTTCTTTTCATGCTTCATCATTGGTCTTTTGGTCCCATCTCTTTGTTCAGCTCCTCTGTGTGGTTCTTCTTTCTGGTTGTTCCACCTAGACTTTCTGCTCTTGCTTTTGGACTCCAGGTGGAATTTTGGCTTGATCTGTTCATGGTTTTCAGCCAGATGATTTTGCACTTGATACTTGGGCTTCCTCTTCTGTGTTTTTTTCTGGATCTGTCATTTGGAAACGATGGTCACCTTGACACTGGGGCTTTTGTGTTGGATCAAACATTTGTGTGAATCAGGTTTGTTTGGTGCATATTGAAGGGTCAGTTGGAGATGATGTTGTCAATGAGATTCACTTGCTGATGCATTTTCCACTTCACCTGACTTACCCAGTGTCAATAGAGATTTCCCTTTTTTGTGGTTTTCCTGCTGGCCTCAACTGAAATCTGGATAGTAGGTCAGTTGTCTCCAATATCCAGAACCTCCAGAATGTTGTGCTGGACTTTATCCTCCCCTGGCTGCCCCCAACTTGTCTTCTAATAGGACACTCACATTGACCGCTCCCAGGGGCACAACTATGTTGAGGTATGTCTGATGAAATGCACAGTTTACATGACAGAAGAACACATTCTAGAGCTTGCTGAAGTTACCTTGCAACTTATCTGGTTTCCCAGACAAATTTCCTTTTGCACACTGACTCCCCAAATCAGATCAACCAGATAGATGTCCAGTTTTTCTGCCACATCTTGAAGGGCAATATAAAACCTGCTCATCTGTGACCACTACAACATTGCCTGGTTGGCATAGTTAGAGACCTCATAGTTTCCCTTCATGTGCTGACTGATGGATTCCCAGTGGGTCAGATATTGACTATGGCCCCAAATGTGTAACTGCAAAATGCACCTGCCAAACACATATCTGTATTTGTTTCTACAACGTAGCATCCAATTTACCACTGAACTTCATTCTCACCAAGAATCCGCTTGCATGGCTGACCAATGTCTGCAAACAACACATTCTTCTCTGCCTGTTGAGCAAGCAACTGAGAAAACTTCAGTTATCTTCTCTTTAGTCAGATTGACAATGTTGGTGCAGTGACTTTTGACAACATGGTCCTTGCATTTGGTCCTGGAAAATAGATTTCCTTTGCAGCTTCCTACAACAAGAAATTTCTCATTTGGCCAACATGAAACTTGGACACACACCTTCTGAAATGATGTGTTTGAAAACAAACCATACAATGCAAACACTTTTCTCAAGCACAAATGACTACAGTTTTCTTGCAACATTTGTCTCATCATATTCAACCTGCCATTTTTTCTTGGCAGTGAACTCATTAGTTTTGTTGTGAAATGTTGTTACAAGTGACTGTGATAAGCTGTCATGGTACCTGATATTGCATTGAAGTGCAAAGTGCAATAAGAGTGTGAATACACAAGGGATTTACTTGGATCAGCAGCAACATGCACCTGTCTACACAGCATCAACTACTTGTTGTTGTTGTGTGCACAACTGTTGTCTTCTTATACTTTCAAAAGTGGATTGGATCTAATATGAAGTTAAGTGAATTTTGACACTTTTTGTTGTTGGGCTTACTGTGCAACTAGTTTTGGACATATAATGTCTTCAAGACCAGAACTACAGCATTCTCGCACAACAATGTATTTTGCTGACATAATTAAGGCTGGGTATTTCAGGCTGGCAAAGTTGATGTTGCTTCATCTGCCATTTCGAGGGTCTTCACCTCTTTGTCAGTGTATGGTCTGTGCTTTTGCACATCATATGGAAAAAGAAACATTCGTTACAAAAAAGTATGTTTTGTTCAGTCCTGATTGATTCTCTTGGTGTGGTGGCAAATTGGCTGACAGGGTCAATTTGTTTCCAGCTTTTTGTGTCAAGAGAGCAGGCCTGTTTGGTATCATGTGTGCTGCTGCAGACAAACTCATGTCATGTCGCAGTGAGATGCCCATTGCCTCTCTGGTTTACAAAGCAGCAACTAGTCCTGCCAGTCAAATGCTTTATCACTCATACTTGCAGCCATGCTACAGTCTTGTCAGTAATTTCTATGTGTTAGCACCCACATCTGTACCTGAACAAGCTCTTTTGTTGTCTTAAACTTGGAGGTTCGGAGGATGTTCTCAGATCCTGCATTACACATCATGATGGAGAACCCAGGTGATTTCTGACAAGAATGAAAAGGATGGACAAGTAAAAGTCAGCAGAAGGTAAACGGTGCCACCTACAACAGGTCTTCCCCATGTCAGCTTAAGCAGGAGGAGATTGGTGACTCAGATGATGAGTGACGCAAGTTTTATGCCCACTGTTGAGCAAATCATTTTTCCACATGTCATACCAAGTTGTCCTTTGTTTCACTGGCAACAGTAAAACACACCACTATGAAATCACTTTTTAGATGTTAGAGAACTACTCAGAAGCAGCTCAGGCCACAAAATATCCTGGTTATTGTCCATATGAACAGTATTATGATTGCTGTGGCCAGAGAGGTTATCTCATAGGAAGATGTCTTGGTGTTGTGTATTGTGCTCTCCAAGCACAAGCAGTTTGACCAGTATGTACCTCACAAGTCTTTAAATGCAATTGTCATGTCAGGAGAAAAAGCTTGAGATTGATTTGCTGTAAAACAGCACCACAAAAGATTGTTTTCTCTACCAAGTGTATTCCTTCCCAAGGAACCAACAAAAATATCAAAGTGGTTGGGCCAATTGTTTTTGCATTCAAATTCTTCAAGAAACTGCCACTTTCATAGCAGCACTGATCACATGAAGAAAACACCATCTGTAAAGGAAAGCCATCACAAAAATATCAACCAAATGAAAAGCTGTTTGGTCAAATATTGCTTTTATAAGTGTCAAATATTTTGATCTTCACTTTTGAGTTTTCAGCAACAAACTTCAGGAATGTTCCATGCCGTCCGTTGGGCATGTGGGCATTGCTGGGGACATGAAGCGAAGCAAACCACAATGCACAAAAAATCTGACCACAGAGCTTGTGCAAGAAACACACTTTCAATGGCACACATTTAAGCGTGCAGTGTGCCTGTTCCACTTGCTCAACAAGTGGGCAACCCAAAAGGGTAACCACTTGTATTCACATTTTCATGACCAAAACACAAGGTTTGATCCAGGAGCGCCAAATGGTTCAATTGTGCACCATTACAAAGAACCAATGTAGCAATGCAGTGCAACCTCCAAGGCATCTGCTTCAAAGTAGATCACTTTGTTTGTGTCAGGTGCAGTTTGTCACTTGCCAGAAACAAAAACAAGAAAGTCACAAATGATATGCCTTGTGGAATAGTAGGGTCACAAGAACTCTGAGGCAAATTGAATCATAAATGAGGGGGAAGGTATTGCCACCCCAATGAGTCAACCCAACCCAAACCCTGACAACAACATCATACAACTTTTCATCTGAATCTAGTGCTGACTGCCTTTAGTTTTATGGTGTTCTTCTTTTGTTCTCAGGCTGACACAAGCTCCTTGAAAGTCATTGAAGAGGTTACCACATCCCATAAAAGATATTGTAATGTTTACAATCAGCAGTCTGCATCAAACATGTCATTTAACTGCATAAAGACAACATTTGCAGTAACAGTAAGTTGTTCTGCCTTGTACCTACAGTCATGTTACCTTCCTGACATGTGACCTGTTTAGCTGTATCCTTGATGCTCAGATGTGCGTCCATGATGAAACAGACACCATTTCAAGGAATTTACTTTTTACTGGAGGATGGGAGAAGCAAAAAGGTTTGTTCAAACTTTCCTGTGCCTCTCAAATACATGTTGCAAAAAAAACTTGCCCAAACAGGCCAGCAAAGATGTCACACTTTTCTTACTTCTGACATAACTTTTCAGTACAAGTTGAATATTTTTTTTCCATTTGTGTGCAATTTGTTGATGATTCATGGTCTCCCATGCAAAAAACAAGCCAAGTTTGTCAGAGTTCTGGTGAACAGTGCCATTTGCAGTGAAGATCATTGCTGACTTTTTGCAACAAGATGTTGAGCTGGGATTTATCGACATTGGAGCAAACATTGGTGTATTTACCTTGTCAATTGCAAATACAGGCAGAAAGGTATTGTTTCCACATTTCCAGAAATCCAAAATCACAAAAATCACATGATTGATATGCAATCTGTTTTTCAATTAGGTAGTTGCTGTAGAGCCAAACATTGACAATGTACAGAGAATTGCCACAGCAGCCCAACTTAGCAATTTGACCAAACATATAACTATTGTCTACAATGGAGTGTCAAATGAAAGAAAGAACACCAAGCTTTTTGTAAGAGGCAGACAATATCTCATGATATTTCAATGGCATTCTGCACAAGCATTGTATATTTATCTTTGTTACACAACACAAGTTTGTTGCAGACAAACAAAGGAGATCGCAACATTGGTGCACACTTTCTGGTGGAGCCAATGAACTGTGGACACAAGTGCAAAAGAGAGAACATTTCTACCATTCTCATGAATGACCTGTTGGAGGTTACTACTTTCCAAAAAGCAGTTCTGAAGATAGACATTGAGGCAAGTGCAGGAATCTGCCTTTTGCCAATGACTTGCACAAATTTTGTGCATCAATCGATCAATCAATACATTCATATTTTGTGGCCAAATTTTGCCCCTTTTATTCAGTGGTTTCATTTCCCTCACTTTGATTCTTCCTTTCTTCTTGTCCTCAGGGTTCAGAACACAGAGCATTCATGCATGCCAGAAGGTTGTTTCAATTTGTTCAGATTGATGCAATATTTATGGAATGGCAATTTATGAAATGGATGTACAACTGGCAACATGGCAGATACATTGGAATTGACAAATCATTGGTTGAAAGAATGATCCACTTTTTTCATGAACAGGGATTTGTTCCACATGATAGCAAGAATTTAGAAACTTTGGGCTGGAAATGGGACACTTGGCCAAATGACATCATGTTGAAGAGATAACCCACCCAAGAACAAAGTCACAAAATTGTTTTGGTGTTGGTTTTGTGCTGCGATGATGGAACCTGCATGTGTAGCTACAGTTTGCGCAACAAAAACTTGTTGCTTGATTGACCAGATGAAGTTTTAATCACACTCTAGTGTTGTACCTCCAGGTCCATTTGTTACCAAAAGGTGATTTCTTTTTGGTTTGTCCAAATGAAATTGAAGCAGCTTGTCTCAAACCACCCACAAAAAGAGGATTACACATTTCCACAAGCTCAAATTCTTGCATTACCCATTTTTCTCTTGGTTGGTTGATCTGTTGTTTGCATATGAGCATGGCAGAAGGAAATAACATGTCTTCAACTGGGAAATTGTGCTCTGTGTGCAAAGGAAACAAATATAACTTTCATGAGACTGTGTGAACTTCACAAAAACCGGTCTGTGCACACTGCACCCTTCCTTTGCCTTGTTGGTGCTTTTGTGTTGGAGAAAGACTCCTGTTATTGAAAGAAACATCTATCGACATCTATTTTAGCTGAGAATCATGTCAACATGGTGGAAACCATGTATGACAAAAGGAGAGTTTCCCACAACTGAGAATTATTGTCTCTCCACATCTCCCATTTTGATGGTACACCTTATGTTGCTGCAAACTCAACATGAGTGAGCAATCCAGAAGGATAAAAAGGCTGCATCATCAGTTTGTTTCCACACGAAAGGCAGCAGATCTGCAAAACCTGATACTCTTACATTCTATGGGCCACCCTGCACAATTCCACAGTTCCAAGCAAGATCGGTCCCTTCTGGTGAGGAGATGTGGCAGATGTCCAATGAAGGGAAAATCGAAAACAGAGTGTTTGCATCGTGGTTTTGTATGGCTGTTACCAAGATCCTGTTTTGTGCAAAACATTGAGACCTGTTGTTCTCCCTCTCGAGGGCAATCAAGTTTCTTTTCACCGCCAATAGAAAGACTCCTACTAGCCCTACTAGTCCACCCCCACCTCAGCGCAGACACTTCTCTCCTTGAAGAGAAAACGTCATTAGGTTAATTGACGCCCAGAACGGCAAGCACCCTCAGGCCACTGCAACAGGAAGTCAAGCACCTGTGAAACCCCAACCTCCATATCAGCCAAACCCCAGATTCCCTTCAGAGAGAGATGTCAATCCTCCTAGAAGTCCACCACATTCTCCCCTTTGGGACCCTGCCAGAAGCCCACCAGTTGGATCTCCTAGAAGTCCACCAATTTCACCCCTAGGTAGACCCAGAGATCCACCTAGACAACCAGGTATGAATCCACCGCACCCTGCCATGCCAGCTGAATGGAATGCCACCATTTCCAGGCATGACATTCCTCAATTTGACGGCAAATCTGAGTTGAATGTTCTGAACTGGGTGAATTCATTCAATGAATTCCTGAACATATGCAGATGTAATCCCAATTCTGCATTGGTCCAGGGACTG
>JAAUXT010062987.1_pt1 | contig 14848 bp, 22 predicted proteins | sample 7278171 | NCBI WGS metagenome assembly JAAUXT01 (sample SAMN14350112, study PRJNA611818) | marine sediment metagenome | isolation source: surface marine sediment (1.8m) | place: French Polynesia: Moorea | collected 2018-08 | reverse complement strand
TCTTTCACCAAATATTTGTACCTTCTGAGATACAGAGACATTTATACATCTTCACCCGATTTTTTCTGCACTTCCAAATTTGACTTTTTGACCTCAGAAACCCAAAAATTCAAATTTTACCAATTCCTTCCTTGCACATTATCCCTCACCCAAAGTGAACCAAAAGAGCCCAAAAGATCCCAAATGAATCCTCATCTTGACCATGAAACTGCTGTACACATACTTTGGATGTCGCTACCTGTAGGGGCTTTGATTTGGCTCGCACCGATTTGGCTCATCAGCCCAAATCGCGCAACCCACCTCAAATCACCTAAAAATCAAGCTTCGCGACCCTGTGGAAGGAGTGGGTGGGGGCAAAGATTTGTTTGAAAGGAGCAGGGCTTGGGGAGGGGTGTAAACTGTGTGGTTCCAGTGAAACAGGTGAATCCACATTTAGTTAGATGAGCTGAATGGGGGTCATGAGGGGGGGGGGGGAGGTCTCTTAGGGTGACACATCGAGCGTGGTTCTGGTGTTTGTGTGCGTGTTCGTCTGTATACAACGGGTTCACAATCTCCGAATATACCAACTTCAGGGGAGGGGCTGTATCTGTGTGTGTGTGTGTGTGTGTGTGTGTTTGTATGTATGTATGTGTGTGTATGTGTGTGTGTGTTTTGCCCGGATTTCAGCCATGTCTGACTTTTGCAGCCGAACGCGTTTCGCGTGCTGAGCTACGCGCTGTGTCACTGGGAGGACCGGCAGACCGGCGACGTGGCGGGAGGCGTCACCAGGGCGGGCAGCCTCATGTTCCGGGAGGAGGGGCGGGGCGGCTGGAGGCCCGCCCACTTCAGCGTCATGTGAGTGGGGGGGGGGGGCGAAGGGTGTGTGCGGGGGTGTTTCAGGTGTGTGCGTGGGGAGGGGCGGGGCCGATGGAGGCCCGCCCACTTCAGCGTCATGTGAGTGAGGTGGGGGGGCTGAGGGGTCTGTGCGCCGTGTGCATGTGAGGGAGATTGTTGTGTGCCAGGTGTGAGAGAACTGGGGAGAAAGAATGGAGTGTGGAAGAGAGAGAGAGAGAGTGTGTGTGTGTGTGTGTGTGTGTGTGTGCGCGAGACAGTGGTGTGTGCGTGTGTGTGAATGTGTGAAGTGTTACAGTTGAAGTTGCCCAGCATCTCTGGATCTCTCGCACTGATCACGTGTTTTCACAACTCTCATCACGTGTTTCAGGAACGGCGCCCTCTTCTGGTACCTGGACGGGAGACACAGCAAACCGTCAGGCGTCATCAAGCTCAAGTGAGTCTCACCGCGTATGCGCGTCGTGACGTCACGTGGTTCAGTTCGTGCTGACCGTACTGTTGGAGAGACAGAGGGCGCCTCTGTACCTACTGGGGATTGGCGAGGTGGGAGAGAAACCAAACTGTGACTCACAAATTTGGTTCAGAGTTCAGTGGTTCAGTGCTCTGAATTATTCGGGAGGCGTGTGCTGCAGTATGATGAGGGCCCGTCCACGCTGCTCTGTAGCGAATCCAGTGTTGTGGTGTCAGAATTCCTTCCCTTCCCTGGCAGTGTGACCCTGAGATCCCAGTGTCAGAATCCCTGGGGAGGGGAGGGGGTTCTGATCCGGGGCTTTCTGACACCAATGCAGGGACCATTACCAGCCACGTACTCCGTGCGCTGTAAGGTCCATCAAGGCTGCTCGTTCGGCGGATCCGGCGCGCCGCACCACAAGTCACATGTCTGCGATACCACGTGTCTGTGGTACCACGTGCCCCGGTTGCTGTCACGTGTTGGTCTCATTGCAGCGGGGAAGAGTGCCTCGGCTGCCGGCGCAGCTTCCAGTGCGAGCGTCCGTACGGGTTCGAGCTGGTTCTGGCAGCCGGCGGCGGGACGCTGCAGATGGCAGCAGCGAGCAACGCCGACCAGCGCGACTGGGTCCAGTGTCTGTGCCAGGCGGTGGCTGAGGGCATGGGGGTGAGTAGCGTGGTGTGTGTGTGTGTGTGTGTGTGTGTGTGTGTGTGTGTGTGTGTGTGCGTGTGTGCGTGCGCGCGTTGTGTGTGTGTTGTGTGACTGAGAGAGGGAGGGAATGACAGAGGGAGGAAGGGAAGGAGAGAGAAGAGAGGTTAAAAGACTGGAGGAGGGAAAGAGAGTGTGTGAGAGAGAGTGAGATGAGAGAGTTTGAGAGAAAGAGGGAGGGCACGAAGGGAGGGATAGAGGGTGAGACAGAGGGAGGGGGGAGAGAGAGATGGAGGAAGGGATGGAGACAGGCAGATGATGGAGAGAGAGGGAGAGAGATAAAAGAGATAAAGAGAGAAGGGGGGATATTGAGAGACAGACGGAGGGAGAGAAGGAGTGAGTGTTTCTGTGAGTGATCAGGGTGGCGAGTGGAGGACCAGTGTGGACTGCGTCTGCTGTTGAGAAACGTCGAGACGACGGAGTTCACGCTTTTGTAGAGCTCTGCATGGGACAGCTCTTCCGGTGGCTCGTGCGCATGCGTGTTCGTGTCCGTGTCCACCACATCTCACACACAACAACCGCTGCGTCCCATTGACTACTGACCCAACGTTGGGAAAAGATCAGTGTCATCACACAAGATATTACGGAAGTTCAGCAAACACGTCCCCAGCTTTTCCCACGTGGCCTTATGGTCAAACCTCTTCATATTGCCTCTGAGAGTGTTGGCTTTCTCATCTCAGGACGTTGTGTCAGAACTGCTTCAGTTGATGCAAAATTAGACAACTATGTGGGGGGGGGGAGGGGGACGATATTGTCTCGAGTCTTGAGAGCGAAAGATTCGCGGGGGGGGGGGGGGTGGCGGGGTCAACTTCAGCTTCTAACATTCCAAGGCAAAAAAATAAAAACATGTTTGCACCTGCAGCGCTCTTATTTTCAGGGGGGGGGGCATTGAGATGGCCCTGTGTGAAGCAGACCTGCATGTCTTCTTTCTATCATCGCTCGTTTTGTTCACGTGTGTTGTGCCCCTCTGTGTTGTAGCACATTGAGCTCCCGGAGGTAAACTTTCTCTTCTCTTGTGCTGTAGTATTTTGGTTGTGCTTTGTGTTGGGTTCGGTTTGTTTGTGTCATTCATTCATTCATTCATTCATTCATTCACTCTTTTCTTGTTCATTTTTTTTTCAACTCCTTCACCTGGAGCTGCTGCAGTAGATTGGTGCTTGTTTTCCTTCCTGCTGTATTTCATCACCCCAGACGCTCCCAACAGCCCCCCCCCCCCCACCACCACCACCACCACATCCCCAATACAGCCGCAGATCCCAAGGCGTGTCTATTGTAATCAAAGTACATCCGTAGTGTTGTCATAGGAACCCACCACCCTTCCGGTGTACAAAACTGCTTCCTGAACCCCAGCACGTACATAAACGTGAAGGGAGAGAACTTTTTTGAAACAGACGGCCAGACTGGCATCCGTAACCGAAGTACAAGGCAACACTGACAAGCAATCTTGTTCAGAAACGCTAGCAGACTCTGGGGCATCGAACCCCGATTCACCGGCTTCTGTTCCTGGACCAATCGGCAAGGTGCACAACGGATGTACAGCTCGTCTGATCACAACAGGAGGCTGGGGGAACGGCGTGAACTGCGTCTGGTTGACGTGTCCAGCACAAAACAGACGCCCAGATCAAAAACTCCAGGCCATCGTGGTGCCTCTGTCACGCTCTGTTCCTCACAACCCGTGTTGCTTGTGTCGTGGTGTGAACCTTTTGTGGGAATTTAGTGGATGTTTTGGGAGGGGGAATCAAAGAACAGAATCTGGCGTGTTTGACACTCCCCAACAAAATGATTTTTACCACGTGGTCGTACGAGGGGGATCCCAATGGTGGCGGCCGGGTAAAGCATGAAAAGCACACCAATTGTGCGCTAATTTGTCGACACAGACGATCGTCCTGTTGTTTGCATGAAAACGGGCAGCAGCATTGGGATCCCCCTCGTACAATCCCGAACAGTAACCACGTGTTTTGTGACATACTTGACCACGTGTTTTTGTTGTCACGTGACCTCAGCTTCCGGTGAGCGAGAGCTGCGCGGCGTGCTGCGTCGTGGTGACCAATGAGCGGCTACTGCTGTGTCACGAGGACGCGCAGACGCACTTCTACCGACTGCTCGGCGCCGCCGCCATCACCGACATCGCGTCCATAGCAACGGACCCGATCCCGCACTCCTACACCCTGGTCGTGAGTATCTACACTCCTACACCCTGCTCGTGAGTATCTACACTCCTACACCCTCCTTGTGAGTATCTACACTCCCACACCCTGCTCGTGAGTATCCCGCACTCCTACACCCTGCTGGTGAGTATCTACACTCCCACACCCTGCTCGTGAGTATCCCGCACTCCTACACCCTGCTGGTGAGTATCTCACACTCCTACACCCTCCTTGTGAGTGTCTCTGAGGAACCCTTCTGCGGCAGAGTTGCGCGCGATGGGAGTACGTCAATACGTGCTATGAAAATGACCCAACTTTTTTGGGTGCAAAGTAGAAAATCGTCCTACGCCGATACTCCCACCATATCCGCTGTAAGGAAAGTGGGTCACACTAGAAGTGGGTAAGGCCGGAGGTGGTCAACATCAAAAGTAGGTCAGAACAGAAACGGGCAACAGCAGAAGTGGATCTAGGTCAGTCAGCGGAAGTGCGTCCGAGTGGAAGTGGGTCATACCGGAAGTGCGTAAAGCCGGAAGTGGGTCGTACCGGAAGTGTCAGCGGTGCTTCGTTTCGCAGACGTTCGAGTGTGCGGACGCGACGCGAGGTGAGGCGGACCGCTGGACGCTCTACTTCAGGGGACGAGACGAGCAGCGTGCGTTCAACCGCGCCGTGAGACAGGCGTGGCAGGAGGGGTTCCAGGTGCGTGTGTGTGTGCGCATGTATGCGTTCAACCGTGCCGTGAGACAGGCGTGGCAGGAGGGGTTCCAGGTGCGTGTGTGTGTGCGTGTATGCGTTCAACCGCGCCGTGCGACAAGCGTGGCAGGAGGGGTTCCAGGTGCGTGTGTGTGCGCATGTATGCGTTCAACCGCGCCGTGCGATAGGCGTGGCAGGAAGGGTTCCAGGTGCGTGTGTGTGCGTGTGTGTACGAGTATGTGTGTTGGGCGATTGGGTACATGCAGATCTACGGTGTGTGCGTATGTGTGTGTGTGCGTGGGTGTGTGAGTACGCGTACCAGGCTCCCTCATTAAATAGTTGGATTTATCATGTGCAGCGCTCACCGCGATCGGCTGTCAATTGCTGTTTGTGATTAACACAGATTACAGAAAATTGCACTCAATAATTCCACCTCTTTTATTGAGGGAGCCTCGTGTTCGTTTGTATTTGTGATCAACCGTGCTGTGTGGCAGGTGTGGCAGGAAGTGTGTGTGTGTGTGTGTGTGTGTGTGTGTGTGTTGAGGGGTAGCAAGAAGGAGTATGTGTGTGTGTGTGTGTTGGATGTGGATGTGGTGGCAGTGTGTTCAACCGCGCTGTGCGGCAAGCTCATTTGTGCACCAGGTATATACTTGTCAAGAGTGTGTGTGTGTGTGTGTGTGTGTGTGTGTCTGCCGCATCAACTGGCCTCTTCTGTTGATCATTCTCTCCTCGCTATCCTCCAGGTGGACCTGCCCCACACCGAGATCAGCGATCTGGACGTGCTGCAGCACTGCAGGGTCCTCCAGGTCAAACTCAACTCCTGATTGGCTCATCTCTTCACCAATAGCAGCTCGACGTTTGGACTGAGCGTCTGCGCATGCCCTGATTTCCTCGCACGTGCGCTACAGCCAATAGCAGCCTGAGCAGGGGAGGACTAGTGCGCAGACTCAGACTTTGCGTGTCCCCAACGATGAGCTGTGCAACCAAGAACTGACATCAACTGGTGCTGAGCGGTGCGTCTCGATTGTGATTGGACCACGCATCACTACGGGTCGCCCAATGAGAGCGGGATCCGTGTTGAAATGCATCTCCGCTGTGATTGGAGCACGAATCACTAAGTTGTAGGCGAGTCAAAACTGCCCAGTGTGGAAACTGCACAAGGGGAGTTTTCACCCCGCGGTTGTTCGTGTGAAAACTGCCCGGTCTGAGGTGCACTAAACAGCACACTATTCAGGTCAATTACACAAAGAAACTTTCAACAAAGAAATTTTTGAAAAGTTCCTTTTTCTACTTTTTGTTTTCTTGTTTTGGTTTGAATTATTCAGAAAAAGTGTTGTTTGGATATAGGGAAATTTTGACCCTTGGTCAGAAGTGCCCATTGCGGCATTGCAAAAGAGAAAGATTTGAATGGTGTGCTGTTTAGTGCGTCTAAGACTGGGCAGTTTTCACAACTGGGGAGTTCTGACACCCCAACAACGTGTCATCCAATGGGAAGCTTTTCTGCCGAATTCTTTTGTGTGTGGCGTAAAATAGAGATTGTGATGTGTCAAATTCAGCTGTGTGCAAGTCCCAGACAGGTTAAACTTGAATTGCTGGGCACGGTACACACAGTAGATATAGAGTCCTTTGATCGGGCGCCCCCCCCCCCCCGCCCAAGTTGTGTGAGCCACTGAGCAATTCCAAGATCTGTGTCCGTAGCCAGGCGCACCTGGTGTGAATTCCAGTTCGAATTCAGCATTTCTGTGCGAACTGCACCAAACTTTAGGAATTATGAGGGAAATTGCCTGCAAAACGAACACGCAGGTGCCGTTCGTTTTCACATTCTCTCCGAATGACTCGAGTGCTGAGGTCAGCATTGGACCCACCCAGTGTTGTATGGTCACTCCAGGACGTGAAAAAGAACGGCACCGCAGCAAGTTTTGAGAAACATTTCCCAGCGTTGCCAGGCACAGCGCGTCCTCTTTTGCGTTGCCATGGAGAACGCGTTGCGTTCTTTGTGTTGCTGTGGACAACTTGACGTGTCACATTCCTTGCGTTGCTGAGGGCAACGCATTGTTTCCTGCGTTGCTATGACTGCATAATTTTTCTGTGATGTAGGTGTACTGCGCGAATTTTCCTCGCGCTTTATGAAAATGACAATAAACTTCTATGAATTTTAAATTTTATTTCAGTGAATTCATTGAGCGCACCGTGGAACAGAAGATGTGCTCCAATTGCGTCTGGAGATTTCTCCCTTGTATACACAAAACACACAACTTGTTCCTGCAGATGTACGCGTGTCAGTGCGAGCACTTGCGTGCATTGCGGGCGTGTACGCTTTTCGGAGAACTTAAGAATTCTCAAGAGTACGCGCGTGTGTGTGTGTGTGTGTGTGAAAGAGTAGAATCATGTGTGTGTGTGTTGATACGGACACTGAGGAACCAGGGGATAATAGTTACAGATCTACTGGTACTCACAAATGTCCCCCTCGTCTGACACGAATAACAGTCGGTTCCGCTCGAATTGTGGACCAGATCAACCCAAGGAAGTTATACGCATTGTCTCCTAAAAATGTTTTATTTTCATGAATTAGACTTTTAGTTCGTGGTGATTGACAACTGGTTCATGGCCACGGGCAGTGCGTGATACGTGTTCGGAGTCTTCGGGGGAACGTGACACAGTTTTGGGTTCAATTATTGACAAGTTTTTCCCTTGATCTCTTTGCTATTGGTTCTCTGGCCCCTGGGGCTGCACTTAGCGATCTGCGTCCCGTAGAGCCGGTACTTCCGGTTGTCATCGTCGACCATTTCCGGTGTCGTTGCCGCCTGTAGCAGTATGATGATGTCGGAGCCTCCACAGGTGAAGAAGCCCAGTTCATCCCCCTTCTGTAGGGTGGTGCCAACTGCTGCTGTCATAGTTACTGAAGACACCTACAACAGGGAGTTTCCTGAATATTTGGGGAAAAAACTTTGAAATACTTTGTATAAATATGGCTTTGATGAGATAACCAACCCAACCCATTCCAACAGGAATGACAGCCACAAGTCCAACATCCCCACAGGGGGAACCCTTGGTATCCAGAATCGCAACTCCTCTTGCTTGCACAAACTGGTAGCCATTATGAGCATCATCAGGAGCACACAATCTCCCCTCAGAAATTTCTATGTGGCCACTGACACACCCTGCCATCAAAGAAAACACTCAAGATCAGCAAACAAATATGACAAAACACATTTTGGAGAGAAAAGTGTGATTGAGGCAAAGCTGAAATCCAGAGAATTAGAGTTATAAAACAGCAATTTCTAGTTGGGCCATGGAATAGTAGAAACACTTCACCTGGTATGGTCCTTGACTCCATCAATACCCCAGATACAGGGGAATGGAAGCGATGATAAGAAAAGCTGGACAGGTAAAAATGTGAAAAGATTCCTCCAGCAAATTCCTCCATGTAGGGGCTTCCCTCCAGTAGATTTTTCACATTGGCCGTGCACTGGATCCTCTTCATGGTGATGGGGGGAACTGATGAGTCCAGACCAATTGCAAACATCTCCCTGAAATTACTTGACCAGTCAACTGCATTGTGGATGATTATGCTTTCCAACGGTAGGGGTCAACATATTTTGATGATAAAACACAACAACTAGGTGACAGTTCTCAGTCACATTTGCAAAGCTCCCTGAAACCAGTGTGATATATATAATAGGGCTCTTGTCCGTTGGATTATACTCACTTGAAAGTGCAGTCTGCAGGGCAGGTGACCACAGTGTTGTCCCATGGGTCCTGGATGGGTCTGAGTCCAGGATTCAGTCTTCTGGCAAAGAACTGGTTGAAGGTGAGCCAGCCACTGGGAGTGTTGGGTTTGCCATCTATCATGGAATCCTGTCAAGATGTTTTGAATGAAAGTATCAAAACTGGGAAAATGTTGAACAAGGGAAACATTGTCAATGACCAGCAAACAACTTGATCAATGTGGCATTTGAACAATTTGGTCTGGCAGACCACACTACAAGAAAAAGGAAAAACACAGAACCTGTATCCTGTACTGAAGAAAGTCATGGATGTTGGATTCAAAGCCTTCTTGGGAAAATGATTCAGTCGAATCCATGAATGCTCCAAAGCATTTCACACAGGAGACCAGCCACTCCCTGATGAACTCAGTATCCTGAACAATGCTGCCATCTATGTTCTGGTTGACAAGCCAGAAAAAGTGGATCACCCTCTGCATGAACTCATCTTGCTCTGTTGTCTCTGTCCCCAGAACTGCAATATAAATCTATATTTTGAACCATGTTTACCACATCTTTACCTCATTTTGGGACATCTAAGAATCATTGGATGCAAGACTCAATGCTTGTTCCTATTTCACAAGACAATACGCAAGTACATTTGACAAATGTCATCCAGAAAGGAAATTTATTCATGTACAATTTGGACAGTTTCTCAAAGCATTCAGTGCACTCACAAAGAGAACACTTTTCACTTCGCCAAACCTCAAGTCACAATGGCGCCCTGAAAGACCGTGACACTCACCTGGGTGATCACGGGATCCCTTTGCTGTCACCCTGGTTCGGAATGGAGTGAAGCGAAGAGCTTCTTTCACGAACTGTGCGTACTCTTCCAGAGATTCAGGCTAGGGTAGCACTTTGAATAGGTCCTTGTCCAGATGTCTCGCCGCTATCTCTCTTGCCTGGCAAACAAAGCAGTGTGGTGCAGGTTGGTGAGTCAAGCCAAAATGTCAGAATGGGACAGTTGCTCTCGTTTAGCCCACATCATGATGTCCAGCAGGTGCTGTTGCATCCCGTTTCTGTGTTTTGGTGTTCGGGAAGAAAAGAATGCACCTAGCTGAGTGAATCCATTCGATCCTGCTTGACCCAACATGTTTGAGTAAAGATCCCATTTTCTTTGCCTGTTTGAAAGATTTTTGAACTGTAGTTCGTTGATATCTTGGTTCTTTTTACCTGTTTGAGAGATTTGAGAATCAGCTCCCTGAGATCCCGGTACTTTTTACCTGTTTGAGAGATTTGAGCAGCAGCTCCCTGAGATCCCAGTTCTTTTTACCTGTTTGAGAGATTTGAGGAGCAGCTCCCTGAGATCCCGGTTCTTTCCCAGCTCCTCACGCAGCTCTCTGATTGGCTGAGGTTCCTCCATCTTCGCCCGTATGGGATCCAATTGATGAATTCTGTCCAGGAGGGACCAACAGGAGAAGTGGTCAATTCACATGTCAAGGCTGGAAAATGGGTCAAGGTTTGTTTGTTTGAATGTAGCAAATGGTCGGGGTGTGGATCCATGCAAGATGTATTCCTTGTTTTCCAGTTGAAACAAAGTTTGGTTCTTGTCAAATCTGATTCATTGCGATATGAAACGCGTACCCGTGTGCACACACACACGCACACACAAAAGTGTGGAGACAAAGCGTGCAGTGAAGCCATAGCCCCCTCCAAAACCAGAATCAAGGAAATATACCCACCTGATGCCTTTCCTCAATGTTCTTTTGTCTGCGACTCCAGTTGCCCCGAAACAACTTTTTTTTGTTTTTTGGCAAGCAAACTTCCAAAACAACAACAGTTTATCATAATGTGGTCAGGTCAATTGACCAATTTTGCTGATTTACTTGTTCGTGTACAATTAGGAGAATTTCTGTTTTGCCCCGCCCAGTCAATTTATGTGTCTGCTCTTCTTTGAGGGCAACAGTTTTGGAACATTCCCTGCACTTTTGGGTTCAAACGAACTTTTTTTTTGAAACATTGATCCCACCAGAAAAGAGCTCAAAGTACATACCAAGTAGAACGAAAAAGATCGTCTTCCAGACAAAGTACGTCTTTTGTTTGTGCTTTGCCTTCCAAGTTCATTCCTGCATGGCTCCTCATCATGCGTTTGTTGTTGGTGGACTTCAGATATTTGTTCGATACACGCGCACACAGGCACCACGATTCCGGTTCACTTGTGCTCGACCAATCAGAAAAGATTGGAGTGTTCTCGTTTTACATTGGCTAAAACGGCAGAGAATGAGAAAAAAAAAGCAACCTGAATTCAGAAGTCGTGTCACCCGGAATTCACACCCCAGCACACACACATACCAAGGTCACAGTGCACCAAAATGGGTCTCATACATGTACATGGTTGTGTTCACACTGAAGTGCATGTGCACCACCATGGTCACGGTCACCCCAAACATGCACTGGTATATGGTGTGGAATGTTGTAAAAGCTGTGCGTGATGCGCTGGCGCACGCGGTGTGGCCGAGGAGTCACGGTGAAAAGTGCTTTGAAACAAACCGACCAAAATTGCATTTGGTAATTTCCGAGATTCGTCTGAAAAGTATTCATGCAGGGGATGAAAACGAACTGAATATTGTCTTGACATTTATTTTGCCATGTTTCCACTTGCGCGCCCTGCATGAGGTTGAAAACCTTCTGGCTGCCAGCGCCCTGTTTTCAAGTCCAGGCCAAAGCCAAAAACGTTTCCCCTGAAGCCTACTGCTGCTGCATCCACATGCACCACGTCCCCTTGTGTAAAGGAACCTTTGTGAACAAGTGAAGAAAAAAAATTCGCTTCCTAAATTTTTCTGTGTTTATTTCCATCCTGATATGTCTGTTCCAACTCAAATTCACAGAAGTTTGTGCGGCAGGACTCATTGAAGGAACACAGGAGGGTTTTGGAGGCCAAGCATCTCAAATTGCACCGACAGACAGAACACTTGAAATGACTGGGATGAACAGTGGAATTTAAATTGTATAAATTTTGCACGGAATTTATGAAAAGTTGTCTGCACGCTGGTTGCACGTGGTGTTGTGAAATGGTCAGTTCGGTTTGTAAAGTGATTCATATTTTCCCCCAGTGTTGTTAGATTTTTCCCTTTGCAGTTGGATGGATTGCCACGAGCAACAAGCTAAACGAATGGCGGAACATCTGGAATTTCAACATAGTCACCTCCATTTGCATTGTAGCTGGACACAAACATGAATTGTATTTCTGCAAAGGAAAGCTCTTTCAGCCAAATATAGAACTCGTCCAGGGCGACTTCTCCTGTTGTGGATCCAATCCTCAGTGTTGCAATCTCCCTGTTGTCAAAATGTGTGTCTGCAAAAATAGAAATATTGTGAGATTTATATTTGTCAAATTAGAATCTATTTTCTGTGGCATCTGGAATTTACCAAACAAACACCTGTGAGATTTGAGCGTGTGACATAAGTGTCTGTGACATTGGTGTAAAATTTGAAAAATTTGCAAAGAGAATGACCTGTATAATTTGCAACTCTGATATTTGCGTCTCCCATCTCCTCCCAATTATGGTACACAGTCATGCCTTCTCCATCATCCATTCCACGCACCACGATAGTCACGTGGACCCAGGCGTCAGAGACGACTCCACACAACAGGCTGAACGTCTCATTGGGACCCACAACGAGTTGATGGTGATACCTGTGGTGTAGCAAATCACATTTCCAACTGAATGTGAACTATTTGTCTGTGCGAAAAAGGGACTTGACACAAGCAATCACACTGGCGAGGTTCAGCACACCTTAAATTCCACACGTGCGGTGCCCCAATTGCCAAACCAGGTTTTTGAAGTTCACTTTGAGAGCCAAAACAAGTGACCAAACGGTATCTGTGTCACTGATCTGGCAATTGGGGGACGTCGGAAAAGGAGAGGATGTGTTTGCTAAACACCAATGCAAAGTCACAAAGAAATTCTCACTTTAAATCGCTTTCCCTGCAACGCAGGCTCAATTTGAATTGACCTTCAGATAATTTGAGAATCCTGTGAGAACACGTATTTGTTCTCATCCAGAAGGTGACAGTGATGCCCTCTATGTCGCCGCTGTGCAGCTTGTCGAACATGGGTGGGATGTACAGGACAGCTTTGCTGTAGCTAAGATTCGCAAACTTATTCACCTGAAAATCAAATGGGAAAAACAATATGATCTGAAAGAACAGAAAATCATATAAAATCTTATTCTTTCTTCTAATGGACCGGACTTGTTGTAAGGATAGATAGATAGATAGATAGATAGATAGATAGATAGACACGGGAACAGATAGATTAGAGATGTGGACAGACACAGAGACACAGAGATTCAGTGATACAGATTGAGAGACAGACAGAGAGCAAAGGAGTGAGTGAGAGGGAGAGAGAGAGAGTGCAAGAGAGAGACAAAGGCTTTGTGAAGCAAGGCAGTTTTGAAAGCATTGCGTCGTTTGAATTTACCATTCCTCCTCCCACGATCTGCGCTTCACTCATGTCCATACAATCATGGACACTGTCAAAGCCGTTGTAATAAAATGGTTGCCCCAATCCTGTCCAGTCAGACGCATCCCAAATCTGTGAACTGACATTACTTTGCGTACAATCTGCAGGTGAATTGGACAAATATGGCCTGAATTGTTCTGACAAAATAAAATCTTTCATACAAAAACAAATCAAGACAATTTTGACCAATATGCTTGTCTCAGTATTTGTTGTCGTCACCTTTTTCACACGCAAATCCATTTAACTGGACTGGGCATTCACAAGTGAAGCCATCTTTAATTTCAAAACAGGAACCTCCATTCTGACAAGGCCGACTTTGACATGAACCTGCAAGACAACACGTTGACAAGTCCTTCACCAAGATCAGTTCAAACACAGAAACAACACATGAACTTTGGAGAAAATTCCATGGGAGATTTTCCGAACCTTTGTTTTTCAATGAAATCATTATTTGCCCTACACAAAAATATTTTGTTTGATTGTAAATTGTTGCATTGTGGATGTTGAGACAATCTGCACTGGATTTGTTGAATACAATTGCAAAGCATTCTTCATCCAAATCACACCTACAAAAAGACTTGTTTTCTGACAACTTCATCAAACCAGTGTTGAAAAAACAAGTTTATTCGTTTGCCAACTGAAGTGCATGTACCTTACCTTTCTGCACATCTTGATAGGGTCTGCCCAGCCCATTCTGGTTGCCCCTTCACTGGAGCCAAAATTCTTCTGAAAACTGTTCTGCACAACTGAGTTTTTGCTGACCAGGCAACAGACATTAAGATGAAGAGCAAACACCAGAATCTTGCTCGAGACATGTCTTCATTCTCTCACGGAAGGCTCAAGCAAATTTATGTTGAATCAGCAGGAGTTTACAACTGACTTTTCAGCTGACTTCAACACAGAAATAACAAACGCCTTTGTGGCTTTGACTCAGGAAAGAAGATCACAGCCAACAGGAAACTCAATTCGATTTTCCTCACAAAACATCTTCTTTCATCTGTTTTGAACAATTCCTGTTCTATTCATTTTGAAAGATGAAAGGGAATTTTTCGCTGTTGTGGACTATTTGGTGCAAGTGTTTTATTGCTCCAGATCTGCCCAACAGGAAGACGCATCCAAACGTCTCCACTTGATGGCGCCACCACACCTCCCGAACAAAGCGGTTTTCACATTGGGTGACTCGTAGTCGTTTTCTGGGTCGACATCAAAAATTCCACAATTGGGTTCAATGTTGAATTTTGACGCCGACGTCAAAAAGACGACCGAGCGTCACCCATATGAAAACCGCCAAAGGGTTTTCACACAGATGACGCGGCGTCAAAATTTTTGACGCGAGACCAGGAACGGACTGGACCGTTTTTTCCCCTCTCCATTGGGTGTCACGTGAAATTTGATGCCTGCACGTCAAATTTTGACGTGCATGTCAAAAATTCTGACGCCGCCCAGCCTGTGTGAAAACCCTCAATCAACCCCAGGCCAGAGACCGGACCTCTTCCCAAATGTATTTCCCCCCCCCCCCAACACAACCAAGTGTTTTCTTTTTGTCTGGCGTTTCTCACCGCACTTCCCTCTTCAAACTGACCCACAATCCTGTTATGGATGTTCGGAACCATCAAATTCTCGAAAACGAGGGAAAAAGGTTGTTCTGGATTCTTGATTCATTGTTCATTCAAACTATGGCAATGTGTTCTTCTGGATTGTTTGTGCACTCAACAGAATTCCGTTTGTTTCAAAAATAGCTCCATGGAGCTGGCGGTGATTTGAGGAAATTCTGATTTTGCTCACTCTGATTTC
>JAAUXT010087391.1_pt1 | contig 14851 bp, 16 predicted proteins | sample 7278171 | NCBI WGS metagenome assembly JAAUXT01 (sample SAMN14350112, study PRJNA611818) | marine sediment metagenome | isolation source: surface marine sediment (1.8m) | place: French Polynesia: Moorea | collected 2018-08 | reverse complement strand
GTCACACCTAGCTTGACACTCACCGACACACACTCACACTGACCAACAAAAAAAATCTAGACTGAGCGCTAACACTGAGATCTCTCTCTCTCTCTCTCTCTCTCTCTCTCTCTCTCTCTCTCTCTCTCTCTCTCTCTCTCTCTCTCTCCTCCACTCCCTCTCTGCCTTTCTCTCCTCTCTTTCCTGTCTCTCTCACTCTGTCTCTGTCTCTGTGCCTGGCCCCGCCTGCCCGCCCCTTGGTCCCCTCCCTCCCCGGGTCCTGGCCCCGCCTGCCCGGGCCCCTGCGAACAGCCCGCCCGGCGGTGCCAGCCTTGACGCTGACCAGCAGTGGCGGGGAGCGCGTCCGCGGGGCGCACCCGGCTTTGTTGCGGTTAATTACGGATGACAGAGGTGACGGTTTTTCTCATCCGGTCACGCAGGGCCGCATCAATCACAGCCAAGCTTCCGGGCTCAACACAACCCAGGATGCCAGGCGTTTTTTTCCTTTGTGTAATGATGGAAAAAAACATCCCGAGCCTGCAGCGGATTCAAGGTTGAGGTCAAGGGGGGGACCTTGGGTCTTGAAGATGACACAAAACGGGAAGGGAGAGCAAATGACTTTTACAGGCGTCAGATCCCACACCACTTTGAAGCGTCCACTGTGTTACTGGTTGTAAGACGGGAACAGAGGGTGTTCAAGGGGCAGCCGATTCCGGTTGCAACTCCAATGCTCTCTGACACCGCCCCCCCCCCCAAAAAAAAATCACTCAGCTTGATCCTGTCTAGACAGTTTTCTCTGACGCGCTCACAAAGGAAGGTGTCAATAGAAGAGAACGCAACTCGCCCCCCCCCCGCCACCGTGAAGATGCGGTACACCGAGGGATGTTTCACACTGCACGCGTCGCGCGTTCCGTCCCTCCGCAAGTCACTCGGAGCTGCTTTGCGACTTGCAATGCGCACAACCTTCACCAACCCACACAGAGACACGACGCCCAGGTGACGCATTCTGTGTGACACAGGCCCTGGCTTCACTGTCACATAAAGACGGAGTCGCACCTGGAACAACAGGTGCGTCTTCCAAGTTTCTTCCCATTAACATTCAGAGGCGGATTCAGAAGTGCTTCGATGGGCCTCATCCACATGGGATAGGGTGGTCCCAAAATTTAAGCCAAAGCCAAAGCGACATTCAGGGGATCCAGGGACGGACTCGACCCCACCTTGACTTCTGCGAATTAAATTGTGAGGCTTCCCCAATTTGGAAGCGCGAAATGCTTCCCCTCTGAACTCTTTTCTGGACGGAGCTGCCCCCTCAGGTTGCTCCCCATGAAGAGTTGCGCTGTTGGTCCCCCTCGAACCTGGAATTACCCCCCCCCGAGTCGAACCCTGAAGGGAAAAAACTGGGTCAGTTCTCCAACCCCGACCCTGAATCCGCCATATCTAGTAAATGCAGTGAACGGAAATTCCCTCTTCAAATGGATGTGAACAAAACCTTTGATCATGTGATGTTCCTTCCACTTGTCAGGTAAAGCTACTTAGAATACAGCATATCATATCATAGCTGGGGAAGCGATTTCAAAGTGATTAGAGAAGGTAATATCCGCAGTATCGTCTCAACGTTGCATCCTGTGCATTCAGCGCCAAGGTCTGCGTCACACTGGGTGCGTCCTTTTATTTCCTGTGGTCCAGAATCGAGTCAATGGGCGTTGCGTTTGCAAGGAATGACGCAGCGTCCATTGATTTTCGCAGGGACACAACGCGTGACGCACAAGATCAAAAGTCCTTTGCAGTGTTTAGGTCACACGAATAATGTACAGATCTATGCGTTGTTGGTTGGGCCCTGGGAAGCGGCAGTGGGCCCAGTACCCACAGAGCGTGTCCACCCGAAAAAACGGGCTCCTTAGTCCTGGCACACCACTTGGAACCTATTTGGCAGAACATCTTTCCCCCAGAAACAAGTGACGCCTGCAACAGGCGCCAAAGGTTGACGTTGGGGGGGGAATGTTGTCAAATGTTGACGTCAAAGAATTTGAATCTTTCTCTGCTTTCGACAGTTTCTGAAACCAATCATAACTCTACTGGAACCGTCAAACATTGTCCCTCGTGAAGGAATTTTTCTCTTTTTCTTTCCACACGGCCAGAAAAAATCATCCATCGATTGGAACGCGGGGTGGATCCAGAAACTAAATATCCAAAAAATAATTTTCAATATGTCCCCGCCACAAGTGCAAGGTTTTCTCTGTAAATATACCAACATTGATATAGTCCCCCTCCACGTTCTCAAAGTGTCGGCTTCCTGATCACATGTTGGATCCGCCCCCCCCCCCCCGGAGCGGATCTCATAGAAAATCGTTCTCTTTCCGTCGCCTCTCCCAGCCGTGCTATTCGGTGTCTAATTATCGACAGTGTGAGTCTTAGTTGTCGGTTCGTATCTTACGCTTTCACGGGTCTCGCCACTGTTGGGAGACACTGACGCATTTTGACTGAAAGAAAAGAACATCTTGCGTGGTTTTCCCAGGATGCGTCACGCGCTGGGTGTGTATCAATAAGGACATTTAGCAACCACAGTTTTCCTTGACGTGCGGTGCCGCAATTACCAGATAGTGGCGCAGATAGCCAAACAGGGCAACAAGCAGCCATGACCAGTAAGCAAATGGTTTCTGTGTCACGGACCTGGCAATTGGGGCACGTCGGATTGCTAAAAGTCCTCACTCTGGTGACGCCCAGACGCAGCGCAGCGCAGCGCAGCGCAAGACGCGCCCAGTGTGAAGCGACCCCAGAGACGCATGACGAAGGCAATGAGATGACAGAAAAGATGTCTGCAACTTCTGCACCTGACAGTATATTTTCATTGTCAAACAGATGGAGACGTCTGCTTCTGTGCTTGTCGGGGTCTTAGCTCTCAGGAAACGTGTAAAGGAAATGGAGGCACTAATCCCGCTGTGCTAACGGAGACAGCCGCAACACGCATGCGCAGAGAGAGTCTCGTTCACACTGGATACAACGTGCAGTGCGAGTCAACGGCGCTGCGTCGCAATCGGGAGGTTTGGCAAATTGGAAACGTAGACGTAGGCGTGAATGTCGATAAAAAAGAATCTCACCTTATGGGGTTTTTTTACACTACGAAATTTCTATTTTTTTTTTGTTTACGAGTTTGCTTTACCTTTTTGTCTGTACTGTTTTCCAAGAAAATTGAAAAGCAATGGCAGAATTTCATTCAGAACAAGACAAAAATACAAGCGGTGTTTGGGGAGGACTGCACCCAACAGGGTGAGATTCTACGTCTACATTCACGCCCACGTCCACGTTTCTAATTTGAGAAAGCTCCCTATTGGGTGCGTCACGCGATGCGTCCTTGCAGTCCTGCGCGTGACAGGGCTGACGTCAAAAGACATGCGCAAGGAACGCTTTCGTGACGCATCCAGAGCGACGCGGCGCGTTTGGATTTGCCCAGAGACATGACGCATCCAGCGTGAAATATCAAAACTGAAGACAAAAACAATTTGGCATTGCGACAGAAAGATGAAAGTGAAAGTCGAAGAAGTCTTTGCAACAGAACTTGTCGATACTTTTGCATAGTCAACACAAAGATGGATCTAGGTTGGGGCGTGCCCTGCTGGGGAATTCAAGCTTTGACAATTTGGCAAGAAAAAACACCAAACATTTGGCACAGGCGGCGTCAAGTTGGATTGAAAAAAATTGTTTTCAGGTGTCAGAAGGCTTCAGCATTCACTTTCTAGACCCGCTCTTCCTGTCATGGGTCTGATGCACAGATCTCGAGGACACATTCAAATTTTTTTCAAATCAAAGAGAAAAGGAAAAATACATCAAACTAACCCGTCAGATCTCCTGCTCGGTGCGAAGGTCAAATCCAAGTTCACACTTTCAAAGTGACGTTCCTCCAAAAAGCGTGCGTGTCTTCCAGGGCTGAGGTGTGTGTTCGCCTTTCTCGCGTCTGCCCTTCAAATTCTGAGTAACCTGATCAAGTTTTGGCTGAGAACGTATTCCAGTGCGAACGTCGAATCCTTCTCCAATTCCTGTCGCAATCCTGTCCCTGCTGGCGCAGAAGTAGAATCCTCTATTTCCTGTAGTGGGATGGATCCCTGCGTAACTCTTCTGTCTCCTGCTGCAGGGTAATGTGGGTCCTGCAGCGAATTTTCGCGCTGAGTGCGTCACGCGTTACGTCGTTGTCCACGTCAATGCGCGTCGCGTGGCAAGTTTGATGTTCAAGCCCCGAGACCTGCAGTACATGTACTCCTGTCTTTGGCGGTGTTCGTGTGTGCAGAACTCTCTTCAAGATGGGTCAGTTGGCGCTGCGTAAGTCCCTCTGCACGTCAACGGGTGTTGGGCTCTTGCACGCGTCAACGCGCACCAGCGTCTCTGCACAAGCCGGGAAGACTCACTCCACACTCTCCTCCCGTCGAAACTCCGCGCTACACGGCTACTCCTCACGAGGTGATGACGCTGTGGTTCCGATCCTCGGCCGGGGCACGAGGACAATCAATTATCGCTCAGCTCTCAGGGTGCTGTGGGTGCTGTGGGTGCTGCCCCTCGCTCTGCGCCTGCTCAACTGAATCAGAGGGTCGCGACTCCGGCTGCTCCTCCGCGGCGAGGCGAGGCGGAGCTGCCGGGGGAGGGGCGGGGTCCGGCCCGGGAGAAGCTGCTCGCCCTCCCGCAGCGGCGGAGACGGCGGATGAAGCTGCACGAAGTGGCGAGTGTTTGACGCGCAGACAAAGGATCCGTGTGAGCCATAATTTTGTCCAGCAATCAGAAATGTTTGGTTTCACGCTGCCTGCAGGGTGTTACACGGGTGCCTTCACTCGGTCGGCTGAGAATTCGTGCGATGAAAAAATCTGCGTGAACCTTCTTTTGTCCACATGTCATTGACAAAGTTTCAATCGGAACCAGCCAGGTTTCTGACTTTCCTGCAGATGCGGAAACACAAGAACAGAAACGAAGCTTTTGCGAATCTGGTGTGGTGGCCAGCTTGCAGAGAAAATTTGGACCAAATCCCTTTGGCCCAACCAGAGCAATAAAATTATTCATTATTTCCTGGAGTCAGAGGATGTCCAGCCCCCCTGGTCGCCAGGATCCGCCAGGTGGACCACGTGGCTGTCAAACTCAGTGAACGGGTTGCCGGCTGAAGGCGGAGAAACTCCACCACGTGGAAAAGTATAATGAGCTGTTTGCATCCGGGGCAGGACCCGGCGGGGAGGCTGGGGGTGTGGGAAAAGTCACGTCAGTTTTCTCACGTCCTTTATTATCGCTCGCGGGTGGATCCTGTGGGGGGGGCATGTGTCCTGAGAGATTGGGCTGTGTAGTTTGTGTACTGAGGACCAGCACCACATGGGATCCACTTCCACGACGTTATGGTGGATCCAGAGGACCCATCAGTCCAGGTCTCCCTGACCCCCGAAAAATCTTTTGCGCTGCAGGTTGTTTGGTTCAGACAGGAGGTTGTCCTTCGCCCTCAGTTCCTTCTGTGGACCCAGAGTTCAATCCTGGATGCACCAGAGGCCCTTCACTTCTCACCCTGGATCCACCCTGGTGCCTGTCAGCTCATTCTTGGTTCCGCATGCAGAGGGGGAGGTTTTCGTCATCCAGATTGACGTGAGTGATTTGTTTCGCCAGGGTCAATTTGATTTTGCTCGTGTCATGCGACGCGCCCAACGTGTTAATTGTGTCTCTTGTTTCGGCGCGCCGTGTCTGGGGTGAAACTGGAGACTTTTCGTGGGACGGTCTGTGTGTTTTTACTGTTGGACTCAGAGGTGCTCCGTGAGTTTCAATAGATTTGCCACAGTTCACGCTGTGTCCACACTCTGTCCACATTTCATCTCACTGCGAGTTCAGGCGTCACTTTCCTTGCCGTTCTGTAACGCCTTGGTCACAAAGCCCCTGACCTCATTGTTGTAGAAGTGAGTTCACACATCAGCAAAAGTTCCTGCTCAATCACAATTCTTGACCAAAAATCTCAAAATGTCAGTGTGGGATTTCACAGGAACCATTGCTCCAGCGTCTGTGATGCAATATGGCTTTCCTTGTCACGGGAAAAAATGTTCGGATTGATCTCTCTTGCGAGTCACCCTCTTGACGAAATCCTTGATTCGTCCCTGGTTTCAGTCCGCCTGTCATCAACTTGTGTCAGTGCGAGAATATCGAGCTGACCGGTGTAATAAAATGGCCAGATACCCCAAACAAGGAGACAAGGGTGTCTGGCCATTTCAAGTCTCACCTGAAATGGCCAAACACTCAACAAGGCTCTGAGTGACATTTTCTGGGAATGTTTGGCCATTTCAGGTTGGATTTGAAATGGCCAGATACCCGTGTGTGGGTGGCCTGTGTCTTCTCGTTTTGTTACACCGGGGCCCTCTGTCCCTGCCCCTGCTCCTCGTCAGGGACCCGGCGGCCCGCAGCAGCGCTCGGCGGGGCCATTCCTCCGCCTCCTGCCCCATGAACATTCCCCTCACGCGTCCCCCCGGCGCGGTGGGCGATGAGCATTTACGTTTCATTTCTTATTTACGACGGCCGGCCCGCTGTTGCGCTCGCTCAGAATGCGTCCGTCTTGCAGGAGCCGCGGAGAGGCCCGAGAAGTGACCACAGGGGCCTGAAGGGGCGGGTCCACCCTGGAGTTGGTCCACCAGGGGCAACCATGATATCCACCCCCCCCCCCGATGAAAGCGGGGACCGAGGAATTGAACGGGCAATTGGACGTGTCTTCGACCTAGAACGCAAACAGGATTTGGAAAGAGTCAGTTTGTTGAAAAAATAAGACAAGAAAACTCTCTTTTCATGTTTCAACAGAGAATAACGAGTCCTTCTTCACACGGGTTGCAGACTACGTTCCATAACGCGTAAAGTCAGAAAAGGCCTTGTGACCCAGTGTGAACCAGATTGAATGTCCAGGTATGACTGAGGCTGAGGGCACACATGCAGGAAGGCCAAGTATGGAGGCAGAGCAAGCGGGTCCACTCCTCAAATCCCCGAGCAATGGATATTCACCTCGCAATTCTTGTTTCTGGCACCAGGAATCTTGTTTTTTCTGACCGTGCAAATCCCCTGCTTTTGTCTCTTGTATTGTTTTCAAATGCGCTCTGTGGACTCTACATGCTTCGAGGCAAGCTCTGTGAAACAAACGCACTGGGTTTTGCTGTGGTGCAGCATTTGCAATGGAGATTGGCCTGGTCTTCTGGGGTCCATGCATCATCGCCTGTGGGACGTGGGTGGACACTGGGAACCACGGCGGGGGACCCGGGGATTCCACCGAGGAGACCCCAGGGAATCCCCTCCCCCTCCTCCTCGGTGCCTGGGCTGGTTTTGAAGTGGGGCGGGGGGTCAGTCAGGGAGATCCAGGATCAGGGCGTGAACAAGACCAAGCAACATGTTTTCTGGAAGCAAAAACTGAGGCCAGGGAGGAGAAGGATTGTTACCTCTCGGCCACACCGCCAGCGCATCACGCGCAGCTTTTACGACATTCCGAACTGTGCGCCAGTGCACATTTGGAGTTGGAACCCATCCATGGCAATGGTGGTGCACAAGCGCTTCAGTGTGAACACAACCAAAAACATGTGTGAGACCCATTTTGGTGCGCTGTGACCTTGGCGTGCATGTGCGCTGGCGCACGCGGTGAGGCCAAGGGGTTGGTTGGTTGGAGTCCCCTGACTCACCCGAGATCAGTGGGCAGGGCCTCTTGACCCTCGGATTCCGCCCTTGATCTGAGCGGGGGCAATGAGATCTACGAGGACAAGTTCCTCTCTATTGCCTTTGCAATTTTGGTCCTGTGAGAAACTTGAAGGACGCGCCGTGGTGAAATTTCCTTCGTGCAACACGGGAAGCGTGCAAAGTCCGAAGGCCGGGAACAGAAGGGAGATGTCGCTTTGGGCGCACGCCACGCTGGCCGAATTTCACCCAAACTGTCTTGTGTTCAACGCTTCTAGTTCTCGGGCCACTGTGCACAGAGTCAGGTCAGCCCTGGACCGGCCGGGCAGCTTGTCCAACATGTCCCGCGACATGCGCCCCACTCCGAAATCTTTCCCCCTCACTTCACTTTCCCTGCAGCTGTTTTCAATGCGTCTGCAGTTACAGCGAATTACAGCTCTGCCGGCTGCATGCACGGGGACTGCTGGCCGTGATTCACACTGGGCTCAACCAGGCACTGCGTTACTCAGTAGACGCAACGCCAATTGCTGTGCACAGGGACCCAACGCGTGACGCATCCCCCGGGCAGTTCAACGACAGCGCCTCCTGGACCCGTGGCACTTGCGTGCACGGTACTTTAGCTGGTGCAGACACGAAATTTGACGTGCATGCAACAACCAAACAGACACATCCCTGTTCAGATCACTGACTTGCACAGCAACGCAGCGTCCACCCATTGCCTCACTTGCTCTCCAGGGACCTGCGTCACAACGCACCCGGCGCGCACGAGGCGGCTGAGCCCCCGGCTCCTGCAGCGAAGCCCCCCGCGCCGCCCCGGAATCAGTCACTCCCGCTCCAGCGGGCAATTCCTCCCCCGGTGTCACGTTCGCAATGGGAGAAATCCTCAGCCCGCTTTTTGCGGGTTTTCAGACTCGTTATGGCGTGACAAATACATGGCGCTTCCAGGATTATGCTTCAATTGAACAGGGGCTCAGGCTCAGGCCCTGTATTGCTGCAGTGAGGCCAGATTCACACGGGATGCGGTGGGCGTGTTCTCACTGTATGGCCTTTTGGAGACGCAACACCCGTTGAGCGTTGAAGGATTCTTTATCGTAGCTCATTTTGCATAACCATCATTGTCGTGTCCATGGCGCACCCAGCCTCAGGCTCAGATCGTGTGTTCGTCTGTGAGGTGTGTTTCGGCTCACAAAACCTGTCAGATACGGGCTACGTCGGTGTGGGTGACGCAGCACGTGTTTGTGGATCAGCACAGAGCCACAACATGCGACGCATCAGAGGCAAAAACAATTCAATTTACGCGTTCTGGCTGGGCGAGTGAGCCAAAATGGCGAACTTTGCCCACTTCGGCCGCATCTCCAACCCAAGGGTGAAGTGGCGCCACTCCGCCGGCTAGCCGCCGCACGCGCAAATAGAACGCGCCCAATGAAACGGCGCAACGCTTGACGCACCAACGTCGACAACGGCCCAACGTCCACAGACACACACAGTGACAAACCCCACGAGCCCATCCAGTGTGAAAGGGACCTCAGCTTGTGTATTCGCAACGGCAGAACAGAGCCACGGGAGGGAAAAAATCAATGCAAATAGAATGTATCTTTTGCCAACACGTGTCAGAGGGGAGCAGCATGTTCTTAGGCTGCGGAATCGACGGTGACCTTCGCCAGATGGGTTTTGCGCGCTTCAATTGAATTTTCCACAGGCGGATCCAGGGAGCGGCACATTTGACCCCCTCGATAGCAGTTTGCAGGGGAAATCTGGGAAGCACCCTGACTCTCGATTTGTTCCCCAACCACACTTTTGTGCCACTGGTTCCACCCTGGTGTGTGGGATTTGGGAGTTTTTTCTCTTTTTTCTTTGAGGTTGGATGTGGGCTCCCGCTTGGGTCTGAACTCAGTTAGAGCCGGATTGGGTCCCGCTGCACCGCTGCTGGACCCAGTACAGTAGAGGAGTACTGGGGACCAAAGTGTGTGTGAACCCCGTATGTGACACCGGACGTTGTGTTTCTCCACACGTAAAGTGCCATGAAGGACCCTCAGTTGCAACACGTGCGACACGCCCGTGTCTTGTGAGATGTGGGATTTCACCCTGGAAATCTGTGCTGAATTTCCTTTACTCTGTATTGTCAGACATTCCCAAGTTGAATCACTTTTCAGACCACAGTTTCTGTTTCACACAACAATTCTATTTTTGTGATTTTTTTTTGTCTCTGAGAAGCAGACTACACAAATTTCAAAAAGGGCAAAACTGATTTGCAGCCTGTAATGCCACGTCGCACCCACGTGGTGCAAACAAAGGTGCCTGTTGGTCCCTTGAGCCGACGAACCCATCACCTGCACAGTGTGAGAAAAGCTGCTTTGTGACCTTGGGATCGGGGATTGAGGCCCAAGGTCTGAATAAATAACGACCTCGGGCTGAGGCACCGTGCAGCCGGTGATGAGGAAAGGTGAGTCCGTCGCACAGAATGTCGCACCGCATGGGAACTGCATGGGTGGGTTTGGAGGGGGCAGAACCCCTGTAGTGGGTGTTTTGATTCCGACTTTGAACATTTCCTCGCTTGTTTCAGAGAGAATGGGGGTTTTCACACAGGCAGATTTTTTTGACGCTGACGTCATAACTTTGACGCTGCGTCATCTGTGTGAAACCTCCTGTTGGTTTGTGCCTGCATCCTCCCTGTGGGATCCGCCATTGGCTGGGCCCCTGGTGAGTCCATAGCTGGATCTGGTGGACCCGCCCTGATGGACCTGCCCTTGATGGGTCCGGCCCTGGATCTGGTGGGTTCAGCATCCCACATGGATCTCTGCGTGCTGCTTACTTCAATGGAACAATTTTTTAAACTCGGCTTTTGATCTTCCACACCATTGTACAGGAGCGAGTGAATTTCGTTTTCAATGAGGACGGGTGAGACCAAGACCGGATCCGAATGCACAAGAGAACACGCAATGCGTCGCCTCTCAATGCCAAATGCAAATTGTGGACGACAGGGGGCGTCCCTCCGTCTCCCAGCAGGTGGCGCTTTGCGGATCCATCCCTTATGAGCCAGGCACCGCGGGATTTGCGGGTTGCTATGGATTTGATACGTCGTGAATTCAAGGGGAAAACGCAGACAGCCTCGAAGGCACAAACCTTGAAACTTGCTGAGCACTCTGCGTGCGTCACGCGTTGCGACATTGGGCGTGTTCCATTTACGCCTGCGGCTGGCCGGCAGCGAAGTGGCCCCACTTCGCCCCTGGGTTAGAGATGAAGTGAAGTCAGCCATTTTGGCTCACTGGGCGAGCCACATGCGTGAATCGAACATGCCCATTGACGCTCACTCAGTGTAAAAGAGACTCGAGCAACGCAGCGCCCAACAACGTGAATAGGAACGCCACGCATGGCGCTTTTCCACTGAGCGAGGCCTGTGCTGCGGAGCCTTGGGAAGAACGCCACGCGGAACACAGCGCCCGGTCGATCCCGCCGCTGAGTGGGAACCAGAGTCCGACCTGGCGTTGCGTCGCGTCCTCGCAGCGTGTCACGTGATGCCCCGCGCGATGCGCATGTTTAGGTTGTCACTTCCAGGTGACCGCTGTCTCGAGAACAGCATCACACGCTGAGAGGAGTGTTGTCGTAAACAAGTGCGCGCCACACACGCGACACACTTGGTTTTCGCAAGTACTGTTCTGTCCCTTAAAGTGTGAACTCCGGATAATAAATATATGTCTACTGCTGTAATTATGATTGTCTGCTTATGCGTGTCCAGCTATCACACATCTGTGACAGATATCCGAGTCCGTGCGGCAGTCCGATAACCAACACAGACTTTTTGTGCCAAGCTGTTGAGTCAACCAGAGGAGATCGCACTCTGTGCCCTTAGTACTCACTCAGACCCGCAGCTGCTTCCTTACATCTGGGCATTTATACTTCTATCTCCGCTATTTACTAGTGATGCATATTCATGCAGCCGAGTCCATTACAGGTAACTTTCGTCTTACCTCTGTCAACAACATACTTCTCAGAACTGATAGTACTGACCCAATAATGCAACTTCCAAGTACAGGTTGATCTTGCGATTTATCACAGTCAACGGCGTCGGGATATGTATTGTTGTTGCGGCAGAACAGACTCTCACTCATTCATTACTCGGTCTGCACCTCTACGATCACCGCAGTCCTTGCAGTACGCTGTGCTTGAACATGAACCACTGTCTATTCCTCCGTCCCTCCGTCAGTCAGTCCGTCCGTCCGTTCCTCACCCCTCTGTTCCTCCGTCCATCTGTGCGCCCCCACACACTGTCTGACTGACTGTCTGTCTGTCTGTCTGTTTGGCTGTTTCTCTCCCTCTCTCTCTCTCTCTCTCTCTCTCTCTCTCTCTCTCTCTCCCTCTCTCTCTCTCTTTCTCTGATGGCATTGCAAACCGTGACCGCGGTCTCAACACACGTACACACTCACACTTTGCGATCTCAACTGCACCCTCACAGAACCCAACAATCCGACTCTTATAGACCGCGCGTCTCCAACACCCACCTGTTCTAGTTTCCCTCACCGTCTCCCTGTGACAACACGACCGTCTCACGCTGAATGTAATTACCATTTGAACGCGGCGTTCAGATCCCCGGAGCGTGTCGAAATAATCCATTTAGATTGTCATCACCTTGTGATCCCCGCAGCAGATCACTGGCAGATTAACCGTATCCATCACCATCCCACCTCTCATTAGGTCCGCTCCATTATCAAACTTTCATGGTGGAGCCAATGGAGCTGACATTTCTGTGTGAGTTGATCAGGCGCGGATCTCTCAGGTTCGCTTCAGGGGCGCGCGACACCCACTGAGGAGGCGGGGGCTGGAAAAATGATTCTCGGGCAAAACAGAAGAAAATGTTCCCTTTGTCTCCCTGGACTCAGGGTCACTGTGGTCCTGTCTTCTTGGCTCCAAAAAATAATTCAGCCCCATCATTTTGCGTCACAGGCACACACTCTGAAATCACACCCACCCGCCCACTATGGCAGTGCCTCCCCCCACCCCACCCCGCAGACCAAATCGTGTCGCTGGCGGCGCCGGCTGGCTCCGCCCCCGGTGGAATTGATGAAGTATCGATCCCGTTCAGGAGGTACGGTCTCGACTCGAACCAACCGTGGCGAGCGGGATGTAGGCAGCAGCGCCAAATAGGCGGCAAAGACGCGCTGGGTTTTTACGTCGCCTCGTCATCAAATTTTCATGGGAAAACATCCCCCACGAGGCGAAGTCTGGAGTTCGCATCAGGTCGTGTTTGCATGACGTTCAGTTGTCGCTTGAGGTGCACCGTTCTGCGTCTATTTGTCTTTCGTAGTCTCTATAGTCTCTCTCTCTCCTCTCTTTCTCTCTTCTGTCTCTCTTCTCGCGCTCTTTCTCTTTTCTGTGTCTCTTCTCGCTCTCCTTTTTTCCCTCTTTTTCTCTCCTCTCTTTTCTCTCTCTTCTCTCTCCTTTCTCTCTTCATTCTTTCTCTCTCTTTTCTCCTCTCTCTTCTCCCTCTCTCTCTCTCTCTCTCTCTCTCTCTCTCTATTTCTCTTCTCTCTCTACAGTGTCTCTTTCGCTCTCTCACAAGAGCATGCACAAACACACCAGTCACTCTTTTTTACACACATACGCACACACATACAAACTGTCTCCTTCTTTCCGTCTGTCTTTGTCTTTTTGTCTTTCCCCTTTTACACCCTTTTCCTTTCTGTACCATCCTCTCTCACATTTTTCCCCGTCGAACCGTCTCGTCCTCTCCCTGATAAAGCTCACATAAGCGCGCACAACGAACACAAACACGCACAAACACCACGTACACGCGCACGCACACATGTACACACACGCACACCACCATGTTCACTACGGAGCCGTGGTTTAGTGTCCCGTCGAGAGTTCGTTAATTTTGATTCTGATGAACGTCTGAACCGAAGATCAATCTCAGCACAAACCGACAACGCCTCGCTTGGGCCTGTTTCACTCTGGGTGCGTGCGTCTGTCCTGGCGTCTCGCCACATGCCGTGTCGGCACGAGAGCACGCACGCGCTGGCACCCACCGACCAACATCGCAATCACGCAAGCACCAAATGCACCACACATAAGCACGCACACACACACACACACACACACACACACACACACACACACAGCGGCTTGAGCGACACAGCGCCCACCGTGACTTTTGGGACGCGGGGTGTGACGCACCCAACGTTCCCCTGACCCCAGCCTCCCTTCTCCCCCGCGTCCCATCCGACTATTAAACCGTCCCGCCCCTGATCATATTTATCACACTCCCTGCGACGCGGACTTTTACGGATCTAATGAAGTGCGCGGATTGATGTTCATTTTCACGCCCGCTTTTTTTCATTATCGCCCGACACGCGGAATTGACTGAAGCTGCGCATCATCCATATTTATGACCCCGAGTCGCGGCTCTGATTATGGGGCCCGAGGCGACCCGTTTGTAATGATTCCCATAACAAGTGAGGTCAACATGATGATGTTGGGGGGGGGGAGGCCACTGGGTCAGGACTTTTTCTTGTTGAGTCACATGTGCACAGCCACGAACATCCTCACACACACGCAAGCACGCACGCTCACATTCGCACACATACACGCACGCACGAACTATAGTATACGGCCACGCAAACACACAAACTGTTTTGTGCGTGATGTCTGCTCTCTGTCTGTCTGTCTGTCTGTCTGTCTGTCTGTCTTTCTTTCTTTCTTCTTTCTTCTCTCTCTCTCTCTCTCTCTCTCTCTCTCTCTCTCTCTCTCTGTCTCTCTCTCTCTCTCTCTCTCTCTCTCTCTGGCTACCCGGGTCCTGGCCTTCCTGATTTCCAAAACAAATAGGTTACAACGCCTTTTCAAGGTTTGCCTGTTCTCATAACTGCCATACACGAAAAGTACAGAATTGACCCAACAACATGACAATGCCTTTGGAGCGCACACAAAGTGGTTGGGAGCGTGCAGACTGACAGCGCCACACCTCCCATCCCGGCTCGGCCCCGGATCTGACCCTCGTGTCTCAAGATGAGGAGCAACAAGAATCCTTCAATCAGGCGCTGATCCCGGGACAGAGCGGCGCGGGTCGTTTACACCGCGGCGGGTTAAGCCTCGGGAGCCGGGGGCGAGCGGGGGGAGGAGCCGGGGGTGAGGCGGGGGAGGACCGGGGTGAGGCGGGGGGCCAAGCTGGAGGAGCAGCCGGGGAGGAGCCGGGGGAGGGGCCGGGGGCGGAGCCGGGGGTGAGCGG
>JAAUXT010152617.1_pt1 | contig 14853 bp, 20 predicted proteins | sample 7278171 | NCBI WGS metagenome assembly JAAUXT01 (sample SAMN14350112, study PRJNA611818) | marine sediment metagenome | isolation source: surface marine sediment (1.8m) | place: French Polynesia: Moorea | collected 2018-08 | reverse complement strand
CCCCCGGCCCCCCCCCGCGGGGCCCGGGGGGGGGGCGGCGGGGGGGGCGGCGGCGCGGCGGCCCCCCCCCCGCCGGGCCGCCCCCCCGGGGGCCGGGGCCAGGGGACATTTCATCCACTTTGCCACACACTGCACTACCACATGGTGCTTGGCCCTGAAGGGACTTGGCAAAATAAAGGAAGAATGTATCAAAAAACAAGAGTACACAAAGCAGTTCACAGTTGGAAATGTTGCAGACTTTTCCCTTGGACTTCTCATTGCCAACACATGACCAGTGTTCGGTCATTACAGTTACAAAATGACCAGAGTTTTCACATTGAATGCAGAGTTGTAAGTCTCACACTGACAGTGGTCATGTCCACAGCTCAGCTCAATGGCGCTCATTTTGCTGTTGCAAACAATTTAAGATTACAACATGGGCGATCTACTGGCAAAACGTGGGATCATTTTTTTCCCCTTACTTCAGACTGTCCGAGCACGTGAAAGGGGAGTCAATGGAAACCTTTTGTTGTGTGAGGTCTTATGACACGATTTTACCGGAGACTAGCCACAAACACAAACACGCTTTTTTACACCTACTAACCTGAGGTTGGCCACATGTTCTTCCCTTGATGTTGTCAAACTTGAACAATCCTACTTCTGGTGCTTCCAGTGTGATGCAGACTTTCTTCACATTGTTGTCCAGTACCTCAATGAGTTTCATTTCAGAGCTGAAATCCTCAGTGAACAACAAGTCGAGGCGACTCACGTGAAAGGTGATTGGCAGATCACTTCCATCAACATCAATCTGTCGTACAAAGATAATTTATTTGCAGGAGTGAAAGGAAATTGAAACAGAAACATTGCCCTTCAGCACACACACATTTTGTGAGTACACACACATTTTGTGTGTTCAACTTCAACGCTCTGCCAAGCCATATGAGCCCCCATTTCACCCAGCCCAGGGCAACTTCACTGCAAGCCACAGGCTTAGACGGAACAGGCCCAAATATAACTGGCTTCATTGATTCTGGTATTGATAGCAGTGATCCAGAACACAGGATCGAAAATGAATTGGGTGGATGTACTTACTTGGAACTTGTAGTCCTCAAATATTCCTTGTCGAACTTCATCTCTCAAGGGACGCTGGGAAGGTCCTGGGTCAGTGTCATCAGCATCCTTGTGGGGACGGTGATGGTCCTCAGACTGGTAGTGAAAAGACACACAAAGTTCATTGTTTGCGAACCTTTCTGGCAGACCCCGCAAATTTCAATTTTGTCAGCAGAGCACCAAGAACAAGTTGAAGTTCACATTGATGTAGAAGAGAGGGAGAAGCACGTTCAAGCCTTCTAAGAATCAGATTTTCAGGACAACATGAACTTGCCGAGCTTGGGTGCGGTGTCTTCCTGCCACATTGGGCTGGATGTGCTGGTGTCAGCACAAGGGAGGCATAAACTTACCTCAGCCTCAGCTTTTGCGTCATCATCACCAAACTGTGATGTTCCACCCTGTGCAAGCACCAAAATTCACGTTGTTTGAACAAGGCTCTTTTGTGCTATTTCACCAAAAAAATGGGCAAAGCGATTGATGTCTTTTCCTGCTGAGGAGTAACTTGGATTTGTTTCATATGAAAACCAACAGAGCTCAAACCAGACAATGAGGGGATTACACACCACTTCTAGCCGAACAGCTACTGTCACAGTGAGGCTTCTAGGGGGTGCCTTCACAATGTTGAAGGACAAGTCCTGCACAAGACCGTCCACATCATAACACACGTGGAACTCGTGACTTTTGACAATTTGCGGTATGAGAGAAACTGCAACAAGAGACAACAATGCCAATGTCTTTCTTTCAATTTCATCGACATAAAAATGACTTTCTAAACATCATAACAGTTCCCTGATTTTGACAACAGGCCTTTGTCTTCACATTAGATGGTGTGGTTTTGCTCACATAACATGATGAAAGCATTAAAATTCCAGTTGTTGTGTCAAATATTAGCGCAGAAAATCACAGCAGGGAGTTCTCTCAGCTTTGATGTCTTCTGTGAGAAGAAACATCCTTTTGCCTTTTTTTGCCCCCTCCCATTTCTTGCTCCACCTTGTTTGGATGTGTGTTTCCAAAATTATTTCTGCTTGAAGTCATATTCGACACATAAAAACTCACAATGTTGCCTAAGATATCCTCCCTCGCCCCCTACAGAGATGCGCTCTTCAGGAACAGGTTTGGACGTGGTTCTACATGCTGAAAAGAGAAATTGCTTCCACAACATCACAACAAAATACGAGTACCAGAAGAGAATTTGTTCTGCTGTTTCATGTTTATCATATGAAGAAATGTGAATGTTGCAGAAGTCATGTCACAGAACAATAATACACTTTGACAACAGAGACATGAGTGGCATGTGTCCATTGCGTATTTGTTGTGGAAAGTGACTTTCTCCTGTTTGGTTTGCAATGCTGATGTCACATTGTTGGAAACCCGTGCCATTGTCGGTGTTTTCCCTTCCCACTTTTGATTCTATCCAACAAAAGTTCCAGCCTAAATCATAAAGTTTTTTTTCAGAGTTCTCATGAGTGTCATACAGTTTCCCAGAAAATGTGGCACTGCAGGTCATGCAATGCAATGACACAACAAACGGATCTGATCAGGTGGGATCGTAAGCAATTTGCTTTGCCAATGCCTCAACGAATCCTCCATTCCCCACAATTAAGTGACTTCAAACTTACGAGGAACATAATATCCACATATTTCCACAGTGATATTGAGTGGGTCAAACATGGCATCATCTTCGGCCTTCATGCGAAATTCCAGAGAACTGATTGGTTTGTTTTCGTGTCTTCTGGTGTGTGTCCCAAATATCTTGGCCAGGCTGCCCAGCACCTGCATATGTCTTCATATCAGTGGAAATTTAAATGTGAAAAAACATACTTTTTACATGAGTAAATAACTTATCCACACATCCATGTGAACCTCATACATGTGAACGCACCATACCTTTCTCACATACTGGTCCTCAAGGTTTTCTGTTGTCTGTTCCACCACAATGTTCTCTGGGTAATCCACAGGTCCTGATTGCCTTGCACGTGTGATTGCGATGTCTTGAACAATTAGTCTGTTTGGAGTACCATCAAGGAGGGCGTGAAGTTCACTGCCTAGAAGCACTTCTTCTGTCGGACAGCTGCAAAATTTATGTCCTACTTGAGAAAAACAGATGCTGAACCGTCTTCGGAACCGGCAGAAGTACAAGCACTGAACTGTTGGAGGAGTATCATGATGAACATGTCATCGGAAGCCCACCCACATTTTCGCAGCAAGCCAAAAGAGTTGCCCCCGCAACAGGCAAAAGGCATGCCACTGACACAAACAACACAACCAATAAAGCATTTGTTCCTGAAACAAAATGGTAATTTTGAATGTTCAGAGGAAAATACACAGGAACTATTCATGACAATGTTGGCATCATTTCGTGTCTTTCGGCTCAGAGGACAAACAGGAATCATTCTCACCAGAATTTCATCGATTTTGAAGGTTCACACAGCTGACCAGTTGGCTCGCAGATGCCCACATGATCTGAAAATAGAGGGTTAGTTCTGGCACTTCAGAACTTCATCCACGCATTTTGCATGGTTTGCTTCTGTAACACGGACAAAAAATCAGTCGGGTTGTAGTGCGGCTTGTACAAGTTTCACATGCAAGTTTCAGTCTCTGTGCGAACACATAAATTTCCACTTCACAGTTTCAAGTTCAAGTGGCAACATTTGGGACAAATGATCAAAGTCCTGATTATTGTTGGCACCGCTTTCGTGCTGCTTCAGTTTGTTTCCTTCAGAAACAACCAAGCCATGCAATATTTTCTTTTGGAAACACAATCAGGGAACAGGTACATCCACACTCACTTGCATGTGTGCCTCTGGAAAATGCAGCAGCTATGATGCAAGTCAAAATGATAGTAACAGGAAAGTTCTCCATCCTCATGTCTCCACTGTCCAGGCAAATCCTCAATGTCTGTGCAAGGCAAAAATGTACAAATGCTACCAATGCACAGTCAATGAGCAAACATATTCCTTTGTGATCACACAAAATCCCTGAAGGTGGATGACATTCCTGGACTGTACAAAATATTTATTGTTCAGGAAGTCAGGTGAATATGAAAGGTTTCCTGTGCAGTTGTGCACAGTTTCACTGAGGAGATGTGGTGACGATAATGTCAGATATCATATCAGGTCAATATGAGAGCCTTTTAACATTTATGATCCTCTCTTGATGTGGAATATTGCGCAGAATATTCATTGTGGAAACAAGGCCAAAAAACAGATTTGATTTTCGGTTCCAAACACTCTGGACCTGAAGGTTATTTGAATTATCGGAAAACATTAGTGTTCAACTGAGCAATTGATTTTGTGCACAGTAAATATCTCACTATATTTACGTCCTTTGATGGAGTTACGATGAGATATGGTGTCCAGGTGCTGACATTTCCTGGACTACATTCAGTCCTGGAAGGAGGGTGGGCAATCAGAGAAATGTAGCTCAGTTACAAACAATATTTTTTTGTACATTGCTAAAAATCCTGACTGAAAAAAATTGAAACTTACTTGCAAAACAGGAATGTTCCAGGTGAATCACTGGCTGTGAAAATGGTGTGAAGTTTCACTTCGGTTCAGTACTGCACAAAGTCAACACTGCATATACATCCCTTCAGGCCACGGCTCCACCTACGATCATCTCTCTGTAGATATCCGCACTGCCTGCCGAAATATTATGTTTTGTCTTGTATAAATTAGGCCACACCTGAATACAATTCATATTCCAGGCTTGAAGGCAGTGGTCCTCTTTTGCATATTGTTCTTTTGTTGTGTTTTTTCTAAATTTTCTCCTGTCCTTGTGTTTTTGCAAGTGCAAATCACACGCTAAATTGTTGTTTCAGAGGTTCCAAAGCCCCACAACATTCTGCCCGTAGCTACAGTCAAAAGCATTTTCTTTGAAGTACACCAGGAAAGCCGTCCGGCTGCAAGATGAACGTTACCACAGTTCTTTGATGTAATCATTTTTGTTTTTCCTTTTGCCTTCCAATTTTTACTTCAGACAAGCCCACTTTCACTCAAGGCACTGAAGATAGTTTTCAAATTGAAAATCCAAACAGAGAGGAGAGGGTGAAGAGTTCAACTCTGCACTGCCTTGCCATTATGCCTCCCCCAATTGTTTCCTCAGTATTTGTTTCACTTGGACACAAGTCATGTGTTTCTGATATTTCACGAGTCACCGAGACACATTCAGATGACAACAAATGAAATCACCATAGAAATTTCAAGACAACAACAAATTCTGCATGAGATTGTGTACATTGTCATTGACATCATGGCTATGTGTGCCTCCTTATGGTGAATTGTTGCAGGAAGGGCGGACGCGCACCGGATCGGGCTGGAATATCCCCACGGGCCAGTGAGCCTGGTCAGTACCCAAGTCACATGATGTTCAGGCTGCGTACCGATTGGTCCCACATTGCTTCGGGTCACCTTCAGGCTGGCTTCAGGCTGGGATGTTTTATGTGCTTTTGTGTTTTGCTGGACATGGGATGTTCCATATGCTTTTGCTTTTTGCTGAACATAGGATGTTCCACATGCTTTTGTTATCTTTTGCTGAACATAGGATGTTTCATGTGCTTTTGTTGTTTGCTGGACATGGGATATTCCACATGCTTTTGTTGTTTGCTGAACAAACATAAGATGTTCCATGTGCTTTCATTCTTTGCTGGACATAGGATGTTCCATGTGCTTTTGTTATATTTGCTGAACATACAAGCATGTTCCATGTGCTTTCTTTTTTCTGCTAAACATAGGATGTTTCATGTACTTTATATTTTTTGCCAGACATGGGATGTTCTACATGTATTTGTTTTTTGCTGGACATGGGATATTCTATGTGCTTTTGTTTTTTGCTAGACATAAGAAGTTTCAATATTGCAAAGTTGAAGTACGAACATAAAAAACAGAAGAATCTGTTTGACAGCTATTTTGTTGCTGAAAGTCATCTGCATTTTTGTGCCTAGAAGTTGCAGTTGCCAAAGGAACATCTCATTAAAATTCAAGCCCGACCAGTCCTCAGCCCAATTCGTTCAGTTGTCATGTGTACTCATCAGTTCAGAGCCTGATCAGGCTGCTCAGCCAATCATGTGTGTATCATTCCACAAGGAACAATGCAAACATCCCAAAGCTGGCCCGAAGCCAGCCCGATGCAAAACCAACAGCAGGATGTTCTCCAGCCCGATCAGATGTGCATCTGCCCTAAATGGCATTCTTCATCACACCATAAAACCCTGTCTTTGGGTTTTCAATAATTGCAAACCCATAAAACTGGACAAGTGAGAAATCTCCATTGAAAGCAGTTTGTTCAAATTATTATTTCAGATTGACAATTTGAAATCAACATGTCAAGGAGAAGGCCAATACCCATATCAAACTTGTTCAGGAACAAAAGTCAACAACATCAGATGTATGTTCTCTTACAGTCAACAGTGTTAATTTTTTGATTGGGAAGGCAAACATTGTTCTGAAGTGTCCAGGAATTCACCTGCATCTTGGTTGTTACCGAATCAAATAACTTCTGAACACAGTTTGCATACATTCATTTCAGAGTAAGTTACATTCATGTGTAAAAGTTGACAGATTATCCTTTTTGTGCACACATATATTCTCTCCAAATGTGTCAGTCATTTTGTCACAATGTTAATTGGAAAAAGGTCCCCACAGATGAACAAAGCACAAAAGAGATATCGGTCACTGGGAGCGGAAATAATGTTCACAACATTTACAAATGAAGGCCCTGATGTTCTCTCCCTTCAAGTGTGAAACCGGTGAATAGTTTTACGTGAATTCGTCAACAAGTTCCGCTCTATCTCGCAAGTCTGGCTGTCACATGTCTGTGACAGTTATCCAAGTCGATACGGCGGTCCAATAACCAATGCAGACTTTTTGTGCCAAGCTGTTGAGTCAACCAGAGGAGATCACACTCTGCACCCTGAGTACTCACTCAGACCCGCAGCCCCTTCCTTCCAACTGGTCACTTCTACTCCTACCTCTCTTGTGATGCATATTTATATAGCTGAGTTATTAATAACCATAGTCTTTTTCTGTTGGTTACATTCTTCTTAGAATTGTATTTACGGACCCGACAATGCAACTTCCAAGTACAAGTTGATCTTTCGATTTATCACAGTCAACTACATCGGGATATGTATCATTGTCGGCAGAACAGACTCTCACTCACTCATGCTTTACTCGGTCTACACTTCCACCATCACTACCGTCCTTGCACTGAGCGTTTTTGTGATGCCAGGACACAGTGCATTTTCTTTTCGGAACCGAAACAGAATTATTTATCCAGAAGTACAAAATAAACCAACGAAATCAGAGTTCATAATCACATTTGCAATTGTCATTTCCACAGCTTAGCTGGTTTGTGCTCAGCTAATTCATTTTTCCAAACAATTCGAGAAAATATCTGCAAAGGTCTTGCTTTGTTTCCGAAAAAAACACAGGGATCATTTGTTCAAAGAAATTTTGGCTGTTTGAATTTCAACAGTTCAGCTGCACATTTCTATATATCAGTTGACTTTATGCAGTACAAAAAATACATTTTGGTCATGTGCTCATGATGAAGTACATGTACAGTTGTAAACAACCTGATGAAGGCTGCTTTTCCTGTTTCAATATCAGAGGACTGACGACGTTCTTTTGTGGTGAACCCAACTCAAAAGCCATGGTGCAGCAGAAGGGAATTTTCAGTTGTCAGGGAAAAAGTAGTGAATGTAGTCACACACCTCCGGCCAGCTGAAGAGAGGCTGCAAGGATACAAAATACAGTATGTTGACATGTTCACTTGTGTGCTGACTTCACAAGTGACTTCTGTAGAAATCTCAGCTTTTCATATCAAAGTGCATTGCCCTTCTTTCTCTTGAATCATAAATCCACTTGGTATTACTTGGAAAATGCACCCAGGCCCTGTGGATCAGCTATTGGATCAATAAACCGGCACCTGTACCTTCTCACAATCTTGCAACCAACTCTTTTTCACTAACCTGAGGCTGGCCACATGTTCTTCCCTCGATGTTGTCAATTTTGAACAATCCTGCTTCTTGTGCTTCCAGTGTGACACAGATCTTCTTCACATTTTTCTGAAGTGCTTCAAATAGTTTGATTCCAGAGCAGACATCAGTGGATTGCAGCAAGTCAATGCTGGGCAGGTGAAACCTGATTGGCGTTGGTTCAGTTCTTTCAAGAACCATCTGCGGAGACAGAAATGCTGTTGCCAACAATACACCGACCCCCAAAACACAACTGCCGTGTGTTTGTTTTGTTCCATGACCAAACAATATATACAATGATGTGTCAAATCAAAGAGTGTTTCTGCATCTTCAGCCATGTGCACCCATTTGGGCGCAGATGAGTGCATTGTTTGTCAGGAACAAAAGAATTGAGTGAGGCTATTTGCTTTGCTGCCTGGTCTGTGAGTGGAAAAGAACAAGCACAGCGACACTTTGACCTGCAACAAACACACAGAACACAAAAATAGAACAGGATAAAGAGATGAATGTCCCAACCGTGTGCTTGTATGTCTTGCGTGAAGTAATTGATTGTCCAAATACATGGTTGGACTCTTTCTGGTCAGTGTTGTCATCATGGTGGTTGCCTTGGTCTCCTTGGTGTCCCTTGTGAAAAGACACATATATGCAGTTATCATCGTTTTTGGGGGGGTTTTAAGTATTTACCAACAAAGATTCTTGTGTGACTTGGTTGTTGGGAAAAGGCAGGGCAGCAAAGAGTTCTGGAAAATAATATTGCTGGTAGTGTGTTTGGAGATGGTGAGAAATGGTGAGCAGTGTGAGTGGCTGGAATGAACGACCACAAAGCCGCAATGCCCATGAGCCTGTTTCTCGAGCAAACCTGAGCTGAGTCCCCAACGCAACACTTGGCGTGGAAATGCCACCTGATGAAGATAGAAACTTACTTGTGATTCGGGTTGAGCATTTCCATCATCATTACTGAGTTGTCCTGTGGCATCATTCTTGAAATTCATGATCCATTCATTGCGCATTGGTTTGTGCTGGCCCTATACCAAGCAAAACTAATTGGCTGTCACACCACGGCTTTCTTAGTGAAGACTGGGATGATGCACACCACCTTAGTTTTGGCAGTCTTTGGAACACATACATACCTCTTCTGTTTGAACAGCAAGTGTCACAGTGAGATCTCCAATTGGTGCCTTTACGATGTCCAATGACAAGTCTTGGATGAGCCCATCCACATCATAGCACACATGGAATGCATGACCATTGACCAACTGCGGTATGAGTGGAGCTATAATGAAAAATAGAAGGACACAAAGAGGTCTGCTTTCCAGCAAAGCAAATTCCTTGTGACAACAACAAGGTTCCATTCATTTTGGCGTTTGAAAAAAGAGGAGATGAAGAGAAGAAAAGAAGAGAAGTTCTTTTAGGGGGAGAAGACTGAGTGAATTTGAAAAACAACAAATTGAATGAAACAATACAGGAAATGCAGAGTTTACTTTGAACATATCAATACTCACAATATTGCTTGGGAAAACAACATCCCTCCCCTCCAACAGTGATGTTCTCTTCAAGCAGGGGTTTGGACTTGATGGCACATGCTGAAAATTAGGGACTGTCACAATCACAACAAGAAGGTCAGGGCATTGTAATGTTCTTTCTTGTTTGTTCCTTGCTTTCATTTCAAACAATGGTTACTCTCCCTGAAACCATTGAAGGACCAGCTCAAATCGCCTAAAAATCACCCCTTTCTGTACTCACGAGGAACATAGTACCCGCAGTGTTCCAGTGTCACGTTCACTGGGTCAAATGTAGCAGTAGCCTCACTCCAGATGACAAAATCCATGAAACCAATTGGTCTGGCTTCACAACTTTGTGAGAACGTCCCAATCACATCAGGGAGGTTTCCTTCCACCTGCACAAAATATGAGAAAAACACTGACCTTGAAAGAGTGGCCATTGGAAGTTGAGAGGTTCTCAAAATTTCCTTTAGAAGGTTTCACTTGTTTCCTTTGATCTGAAATGCCTTGATTGAGTGGACCAGAAACAAAGATCATCCGGGTGAAAGCCAGATACCTTGTGCTCGTGATTGTCCTCAACATTTGTCTCCTTTATCATGACCTTGATTTCCTCAGGGCAGTCTGTCTCAGATGGGCCGCCACATGAGCTTTTCATCTGCTGCACAATCAACCTGTTTGGAGTGGCATCGCAGCGGAATTGCTCGCTCATCCCAGGAACAAGTTGTACAGGGGCGAACCTGAAGAAAAATTGTCCAGTATAAATTGTTCTTGTAGCATACAAGTGATCAGTGACTGTGTTCCACTGAGACATACAGCTCGCCGTCCGCGAAGAGGAGTAACTTTGCGGGACACAGAAATGGAATTTACCCAACCAAACATTAAATATACATGTTTGTAAGAAACAGAATTGCTTCAAAATTTGACTTGCATTACTCCTTTGCAAAATGTGTTTGTGTAAGGATGGACTCAAATTTCATTTTCACCCGAACTTCATTGCTTTTGAATCTTCACACAGTTCACCAGTGGGTTTGCACGTGTTGATCTCATCTGAAAAGAAGACATTAGACTGTTTGAGCAAATTGTTGAAAGAAACATTTAAATTTGGGACAATAAGACCCTAGAGCTTTGAAGTCCAGATCAAAAAGGAATATGATCTGAGTTGGTTTTGTGTTCTAGCCTGTTTTCATTCACATTTTTGACAATTTAAAAATGCAGAATTTTGCTCACAATCAGAAAAAAATACACAACAACAAAATAGCATGTGGACTTCACTCATTAGTTAGAGACGAAACTTTCATATTTACGCTGGACTACGCACAACCATACTCACGCGCATTTCCGCTCCTTGTCAAAGCACAAGCCAAAATCAAAGCCACAACCAAAGTGAGTGCAATGTTTGCCATCCTTTTCAGTTGGTTGTCCAAGCAAAACAGGGTCTGATTTGAATGACAGACAGAAAAGAACGGTCGGAGTGCACCGTGGATCAGATTTCAAAAAGCTGCGATCTGGTCAGCTCAATGGTGACAGACTTAGTTTCCCAGTTGCAATACAGCCACAGGGAGTTTTGGTGGAGTGCGCGAAATATTCAGTGACCCTTTTGGATGAAAATACAAGTTTCTGCGCAGTTTCTCTGGACCTGGAAGGTTTGTCATTGGTGCTGTGTACAACAAAACATCATCACACATTCAGATATCCAGGGCCCTGTTATTTATGCCAAGTTGCTCAGCATACACGGGCAATTTGGTGGAGTGCACAGAATATTCATTGGCCAACAAAGATTTTGTGCGCAGTTTCTCTGGACCTGGAGGACATTTGGTGGAGTGACCAGAACATTCAGTAGACAGAGATCAGATAAATAAACATAGGTATCTGTACCGTTTCTTGCAGCTGGAGGGTACTTGGTGGAGTGTACAGAATATTCAGTTTGGAATGCATGCAGTTCGTACTTTGTGCGCAGTTTTCTGGATATTTTGTGTGCACTGCCTATGGACCTCGAGGGTATTTGGTGGAGATCATGAAATGTTCAGTGCCCAGTTCAGAGGAAAATTTTATGCAGGTTTCCAAAAAACTATGCACAAAGAAATCCCATCAAATTCATCACGCCTGGATCCAGGTTTGCACGCAGGTCACTGGCGATTATTTTCTGGATTCACCTGATCAGGTGCAGACCAACATACTCCTGTCAGTAAATTACTCGGGTTGCCTGTCGGACTTTGCACAAAATTTCTGTTCGTTATTGACACCAATTGTTTTCAACAGAACCAAACTAAAGCAGAAAAATATGGAACTATATTCCAAAACTATTCTGCGCAATCCAGTGCACAAACTATCTTGTCCCACTTGCTATTTTTCACCTTTGGCACCCCTGACTTGTGCTGACAACTCTCTCATTGCCATCCAACCTCAACACAAGACGAAGACAAAAACAAAATTCTGCCTCGCTTCGTTTAAGCTGGAGGACACAAGGTGGAGCCCAGAGAATATTCAGATATCTGCGCACCTAGGCCAGAATTAGTGAGCAGTTTCTCTGGACCTGGATGCTTTGGTGGAGCCAACAGAATATTCATGGGTGTCCAGGTCACTGCTTGTGCCAAGTTTCTCTGGACCCACAGGATATTTGGCGGAGTGTGGAGAATATTCAGATACCTGTGTGACAAAGACAGAATTCCTGCGAAGTTTCTCTGCCCGTGCAGGGTTTGGTGGAGCCAACAGAATATTGATTTGTATCCAGGTCACTGCGAGTTTGTGCGAAGTTTCTCTGGAACTGGGGGGTTTGGTGGAGCGAACAGAATATTCAATGTCCATGCCACTGCATATTTGTGGACAATTTTTGTGGACCTGAAGCATATCCAATGATGTGTATACACAGCAAAATCATCACATATTCAGATATTCAGATAGCCAGGGCTGTGTTTTTGTGCAGAGTTTCTCTGCACCAATAGGCAATTTGGTGGAGCACATGGAGAAATATTCAGTTTGTTGTTTGTTCCAGATGCTCAGGAACATCCAACAGAAAGTCTCAAAAAATTATTTCTCTGGATCCAGTTGTACTTGTTATGCTCTGTGTTGCAATTCTGCAATGCTCGCCACAGAAACAGTTGACTCAGTTGACTGTTTGACTGACAGACAAAAATCAACAACAAACTCCACGACCATCGCAATGATGTTTTTGGGGTCAAGATGATTCCCCAGCACGGGCCGTGTGAATGCAGCTTGAAGCTTGACCAGACCAGATTGTTTTTGCTCTCACCATTTTCTATCTTGCTTCAATGATACATTTGAAATTGTACTTTTCTACTGTTCGGCACACCATTGCATCAGTGAAAAAAAATGATTTGCTGTGTCTGGGACACACCAGATGCGGTTCAGACAAACTTTCTGCTGCAGACATATTGCTCTGTCTGTATCTTGCCTTTCTCTGACTTCGGTAGATCTATCACACAAGCTGCTCACCTCAAATATTAGCAAACAGTGTTCATTCCAAACGTCAGTGGAAAGAGTGTGATTGGCCCATTGCACGAAGAGAAGGATGTCAATCTTTTTTTTCTTGTTGCAACAATATTCTACAACTGGAGACTCATCCCTAGATGCAGAATACAGAAACTCAGGAGGGACACTCAGGTTTTCTGCAGTTTCACGTTCACTTTGCCGTGAAATAATGAAAGTGTTGTGGTTGTCATTGTACCATTCCAAATAAGTTCAACAAGGACTCACAACGCAATTAATCCACTTGATTTGTCCTCAATTTTGAATGTTGCTCATATGCAAACCTGCTCAATTATTGAGACTATTATTCAATTTGGACTCTTTGCAAACCTTCTGTTTTGAAAGGACAGATATTTTGCGATTGAAACTGATCAAGGATTTTTCCAAGAATTGTATTTGCTGAGGTCGCAACATAGAAACACAAACCTATCACCTACCTGTGAAACACAAGTTGACAGAGGCTGTGGTGTCCCTTGTTCACCAGACACTGTTTGTGTGAAGTTTCTCTGGACCTGGAGGGGTTTGGTGGAGCAAACCGAATAAAAATCATTAGTGTCTAGGGCACTGCGAGCTTGTGTGCAGTTCTGTTTGACCTGATGAGGCTTTGATGGAGCCAATAGAATATTCAGTGCAGCGTTCAGAGGAAAACACAGATTTCTGCGCAGTTTCTCTGGATCTGGAGGGTTTGTTATTGGTGCTGTGTATATTCAGAGAACCAGGGCCCTGTTATTTATGCCAAGTTGCTCAGCATACACGGGCAATTTGGTGGGGTGCATGGAATATTCATTGGCCAACAAAGATTTTGTGAGCAGTTTCTCTGGACCTGGAGGGCATTTACTGTTCCAATTTGAAGCAGGGCATTTCGATGTGCAATCACACCAGATTTTGTCAGTTAGTTTTCACTCAGCTGTGCTTGTTGTTTGTGTGCTCACCCAACTCAGTTATTTGGACTTGTTTTCTATTTGACACTTTGGCAAGCCTCAAATTAACCAATCATTGCAGAAACAGGCTTTTGGCATTGTGATATACCAATAAACTTTCTGAAAAATTTGTTTGGCCAAATTCACAAGCACAAAAACACAAAACCAAAACCTACCTGCAAAAACACAAGTTGAGAGATGAATCAGTCTTCTACATTAGTCAGACCACTACAGATATTGTTTGAGGTTTCTCTTAGCTCATATGTCCTGTACAAACTCCACACTACATGTTCGTCCCTCCAGGCCTTTGACTTATCTCTCTGTATTCTACTGGGGAGATAATTTCTTGGTCCCATATAATTTTTGAGCCACACCTGAATATCATTCCTATCTTCACCTGAGGCAGCGGCTTCACAGAATGTTTGTGTCATATCAATATCCATAACCCACAGGTCAGCTCAGTTCACTCCAGCTCCATTTCTTTTTCTTTTTGTCTGGAGGTTTTCTTTTTCACAGCAGCATGCCATCATACTGGCCAATTCCATTTTTTGTACCTGTGAACACAACCAGATGCAGCCACTCATGTTCTCATTGCCATAACAACCAAATGTACTAAATCTTTGATCAGTTTTCCCATGACTAAGCTGAGAACATTTGTGTAAACAAACAAGATGTATGATGTATGATTGATTCATCAAAACTCAAAATTTGCAAAGAAATGTCTCAGAAAGTAACACATCATATTACTTTAACACTGGAAATGCTGACACCTCGATCTGCCGATTGTAAGGAGAGCGGCACTGGCTACTATGGTAGATTTTGTGGGTATACTCAGAACAGCGGCAGTGGCTACCATGGTAGCTGAATTTAGTTCATTGGT
>JAAUXT010009352.1_pt1 | contig 14854 bp, 21 predicted proteins | sample 7278171 | NCBI WGS metagenome assembly JAAUXT01 (sample SAMN14350112, study PRJNA611818) | marine sediment metagenome | isolation source: surface marine sediment (1.8m) | place: French Polynesia: Moorea | collected 2018-08 | reverse complement strand
TATTGATCACGGTTACTGGTTTTAACAGGTGTGCTCTTCCGATCTTTTGTCTGACCCCCCCCCCCCCCCCCGTCAGAAAACTTTTGGACTTCAATTTTTGTGAATTTCTGGCAGTTCCGAATAAACAAAGACTCAGGAGTGTATATCCCTGAATGGCTGGCAAGCGGCTGCTACGTGGAAGTCTTGTTCTTTGTTTGTTTCTTACTTTGTTTGTTTCTTTCATTGTTTCTTTTCTTTCTTTCTTTCTTTGTTCCTTTCTTTCTTTCTTTCTTTCTTTCTTTCTTTCTTTCTTCAATCACTGCCATTGGGTAGCTTAAAGTCTGTGTTGGAGGGACATCGCACGCGCACCTTGAGCACTGTTTCTCTTGTTCAATAAATGATGAACAAAGATTTCATTCCTGTCAATCAATATTTATTGCCGTTTGTTTTGCGAATGGCCGAGCCTACACTTCCAGTGGTTCTTATTCCATTTTGGGTTTTGTTGGCGTCACTCTTTGTCAGAAGGGCCTCGAAATCACAAGTTTCGCGTGTGAACAATTTTAATTGAGGTGTTGAAGTAGCGAGTGCATCCCTCAACTGCACGGAATGTTTTATTTTCTCGATTTTACTCGAGAACGGAATGTTGGAATTCAGAAAGCATTTTAAAATGCAACAGGTGCAAGCATTTTGTCAAAAGCACTTTGTTCAGTCGAGAAACATGCATGTTTCTGGCTGTCAACTCCAGTTTGTCAACCGCAGCTATTGGCAGTTGGTCTCGCTTGTTATGCTGATGGTTTTTGATCAGTTCGCGTTCTCGAAACTTGCGAATGTACATGCTTTGCAGCGGAAATGTAATTTTGAGTTCAATTGGCAAGTTTGAACAGAACTTTGCCCCCGTAGTGGTCCATGATGGCCGTAATGCAGGCCATGCAGGCCTCGACCACCTGACCGCGAATCTCCACCTCCAGCTCTTGCAGTACTCGGTCTCTGCAAAGTCAACAGAGGTGTCTTACTGTTTCAGTTCACCTTGGTGTTGACTCATTGAGAAATATCTTGGCGGACTTTTCGAGTGAATACCTCAGTTGGGTGACCACTTGAAGTTCCCTGCGCTTGTCGTCCCTGTAGTGGGGAACACCTTTGAGCAACAGCTCCAGTCCGTCCATCGTATCCTGCACCAGAGCACTCGCGGCCAGGTTCTCGCCCAGTTGGTTTGTTATCAAACCGACTTCAACGCCAAGACTGATCTTGTCCACCAAACTTTTCGTCGACGCCGCCAGTTCCAGTGCTTGTCGCAAACCAAGCAGAATCTGGCAGAAAAGGAAACAGCCAAAGAGTTTGGTGATTGCACTTGGAAGAACGTCATGTGGCATCAGCGCTATCTCGAGGAAGGGTTTCAAGACCAGAGCTGCAAACCTTGAAGTTGGCCTTGCAGGCGCCAGTGAGCGAGTCTCCGATGGCGTCGCGGCACGCCTCGAGGACCGTCTCGCTCGCCTTGCGGCGCAGCGCCGCCGGGATCTCGAACTCGCCCGGCTCGTCCAGTTCGAGCACCGCCGCAGGCACGCATTTGTGGACGATGTATCTAAGAGCGGGGAGAAAGTTTGTCGTCATTGGAGTTTGCAGTCTTCGTCGTCAGTAAAGTTTGGATTGTACGCGAGTCAATCGTTCTTTGTGACTGGATTGTTTTGTGGCCACACGCTCAGTGGCCTTTTTGCGTGTCCAGTCCACTCACCGGCAAACATGTGCACCCGCTGGTGTCTCAACTTCCGTCGTCAGGTGTCGTCAGTCGCAAAGTTTGCGTGCAAACTCATTTTGTGTCCCTTCGACCAAAAACTTGGACTTGATCGGGCCCTTGACACCGACTCGAGACGTGGCAGAGGCTTATTCTGCTCATTCGAAAAACCACAGCTTCGGCTGGTTCGTGTTGTGAGCTTCATACATACCTGGTGATTCGCTTTGGCAGCTTTTTCTTGGCTTGTAGATTTTTGACAACTTTTTCAGCAGCCATTCTCTGGAAGATTAGTTTTACTCCCAAAGTGACTTCATCGTTGGACAGGTTGTCAACAAGGACTCGCACGTCGTCGGTGAGAATGTCGGAATGCACCGCCTGCGTCAGGCGCGACCATTCCTTGTCGGCGATGTTGCTCTCTTGCACCCTGAACGATTCTTCTCCAACATCAGCCAACAAAGCGTCCCGCTTGGCAGAGAAGATCTGGATGCAAAGATACAACAAATTCCTTTGAACGGTTTTTCAGTTCTGGAATGACTAGCTTTGAAGTTGACAGCCGGCCAAATACTTCCACAGAGGCTTGGAGCGAAAAATGAAGACAAACTGCTCACGTTGTGAAAGAAGCAAAAATTGGAACCTCTGCTCTGATGTCGATGTTGGCTTTGCGCAAGATCTGCGCCATCTGCAGGGCTCCGGGCACGGACGCCCACTCCTGCCGCTCGCTGCGTGTCAGCTCACTCGTCACCGCTGACGCCAGTGCGCTGACCACGTCCGTAAGTTGCGCCTTGGAGAAGCCCTCCGCGAGGCCTCTGCGCTGAGCCTGCACGATGAGGCCGCACAGCTTCCTGAGCTGCGCCAGGACGGCCGTGACGATGGGTGACGCTTTGTATCGGGGTTTGCTGTCGACCTCAAACATCTTGTAGAGCCCGATCTCGAACAATTTGGACAGTTCGACCTCCGTCCATGGATCAGGGTTGTCAACCAGGCCGAAGATGTAGGTTCCCTTCAGGTTGAATCTTTTCTGTTCCTGTTGCTGAAGTTTCTTCAGCTTTTCAATCGTGTCGCCAATCGACTCTCTCCATACGTTGTAAAGGTTCATTCTTGTTTCGAGTTGCCTGGTCAGATTTGTATCTCCTAAAATTTGACCACATGGTTTTGTTGGTAGGTATATGGAGGCGATTTGCAAGCCATGTGTATTTCTGTGGCTTGATGTCACTTGAAAAATTTGTTTTCGGGGAAGTCACGATTCACACTGACAGGGTTCTCACACTGTATCCAAATGGTTCCTGTGAAATCATACAATGACTTTTCGAGACATTTGATCAAGAAAGGAGTTGTATGATTGAACAGGAACCCTTTTCATAAGGTGATAACCCATTTCTACTACGATGCGAGCACTATGACAGGTTTTGCGATCGCTGTAGAAGTAACTCCCGTGCATTCGTAACCCGCAGACTTGCGAAATTATAAGGTGTTCTTGTTTGCGTGTCTGACAGAATATCATCTGGGCAACTTCTGTACGAGTTTCTTCCTCGACAAATTTCAAAGATACAATGCTCAGAACTGGAACAGACCTTTGTAGTGCGGTTTGAATCCCGCGGCCTCGGCCGCCATGAAGCAGCAGACGACGGTGTTGCTCGCCTCGGCGAGGAACACCTGGATGGCGTCGGACGCGGCCTCCAGGAGCTGCGCGGTGTCCTCGACGTAACGCGCCCCCTCGCGCTGATTGAGGCGGATGTACGCCTGGTTGTAGAGACACGCCGCGCGATAGGCCGGGTCCGTCCTGATGGACGCCTCCCAAATGTCGTAGGTACCGCAGTCGGTGATGCGGTTCATCGTTTCGTACAGGTGCATCCTGAAGGAGCATTGGTGTCACACCCATCCCTTTCTGATGTTTGAATGTGAGTGAAGTGACCCAACGATTGAGGTGTGGCTCACCTGGCCAGAGCTTGTCTCATGTAATCGTAAAAGTCGTCGGACTTGTTGGACAGCAGCTCAGCGGTGCGCTTCTCGATGACCTCGTCCAGCTCCTGCCGCATGGCGTCCACCTGTTCTGGGCTGCTCTGGATGCGCTGCTCGTTTTGCATCAGCCAGTCCGCCCACGTCTCCTTCAGGTCGTTCATCGCAGGCTCGTAGTCCATCTTTTCACTCATCTGCCGCAGAGCAGGAGGTTGGGGATCAGAATTTTAAGTCGGCTACTTGATTGTTGTTGATGCAGTGTTGCACGTATTCTCCAGCCAAGTGCTGACGCGTGCTTGAATGGTTGACGACTGAACCTCTGATACCTTTTTGATGAAGTCAGGTACATCCTCAGTGGATTTGTGTGTCGTAGACAACAAATGCTTCTCTTCCTCACTGTATTGCCTGCAGAAAATGTCCAGTTTCTCGCAGAAATGGTCGAACAGGTCTTCACGTAAATCTGTCGGGCCCAACTCGTTCTTTTCCATTTCTGCATGGAAAGAGAACTACAGTTGTAAAAAGTATGTTGAGCAAACAAGGCAGTTGGTGAGAAGCCTTCGGAGATCATTTGTACGAGTACAGTTTCTGTTGCGTCTGATTCCGGAGAAAACAAACTGCAAAAGAAATGTGAAGCAGTACCCAAGATTCGTTCCTTTTCCATCTCCTCACGCCTGTATCTCATGATGTTGACGGGTTGGTCTCGGTATGGCTCGTCTAAATGCTCCTTGTGAAGAATCATCTGCACCATGCCCGGTTTGCCCTTCCTCGCCGTACGCCCGAACATCTGTCTCTCCACACGCCTTCCAAGATCAAAACAAGCTTGGTTGCAGACGTTTATCGAATCAGCTGGGTTGTCGAATTAGTTGGGGATTGTTCTTGTTCCTCGTGCCGAAACTGTGTTGGTGACCTGATCGAATCAGCTGAGTTGTCGAACTGACAAGAGTTCGAATTTACGGAGGTCAAGTGGGACCTTCCAAGTGGTACGAGGTATGCTTTTTATTTGACCGATCCGGTGCGATATTTCTGAAGTGGTTTATTGTGGAAAGTCAATTTTTTCTGGATGCCTTCATGAGTCATTTGTCTTCACTTGTAGGCAATGATCTTTGCTGTGGCACATCGCTGACCTCGATCTTTTGACCTCTGAAGGTTGCTGTTTCAGTCGCGACAACGGAGAATGGCTGCAGCAGTCATGTTTGGCTTTCTGTGTCCGTTGCTTTTGTTCTTTGCAAATCTTTCAAACGAAGACAGAAAGGAGCAAAGGGCCACACTCAAGTTCTTCGTGAAGAGTGGTTTTAGTCCAATTGAGTGTTGGAGAAGACTCAGAAATGTTTGGAAAGACAACACAATGTGCAAGACTCAAGTGCGCTTTTGGCACAAGCGATTCCTCAATGGCGAGACAGGGACTGCACACAAGCGACCAGGCCGACCACACAGCCAAATGACCCCTGAGAACATCAACAAAGTCTCCCAACTTCTCCAAGAAGAAGGCAAGTTAACTCTGAGAGAGATTTGCAGGCACTGTGACTTGAAAATGGGAGTGGTTGTGCGAATTGTCAAGAAGGAACTCAAGCTCAAACGCAGGGCGCTGAAATTCATGCCGACCGAGCTGACCCAGGCCCAAAAGCAGACAAGAGTTGAGGTTTCCCAGAAGAACATTGATACTCTTTGCTCCAGTGCGAACCCAGAGACATTCCTGCAGTCCATTGTGACTGGTGATGAGATGTGGATCAACACTTGTGAACAGGAAACAAAAATGCAGTCTTCTGTGTGGTTAGCAGCCAAAGCTCCCAGGCCGAGAAAGGCTCTGCGCATTCCAGGCAACAAGAAGACAATGTTGACACTCTTCTGTGATGCCAAAGGTGTGATTCTTATGGATTGGCTTGAGCCAAAGGAGAAAATTGATTCGGCCAGATATCTCAAAACTTTGAGCAAACTGAAGGAGTGTTTGAGGCAAAAAAGACCAGAACTTTGGAAGGAAAGACAATTCATTGTGCACCATGACAACACTTCACCGCACACTTCCTTTGAGACAATGGGACAGATCAACAAGTGGCAAATGGAAATCCTACCCCACCCACCAAATTCGCCCGACCTCGCACCCTGTGACTATGGGTTTTTTCCAAAGTTAAAGGCTGATTTGCGAGGCAAGAGGTTCAACACAGTCAAGGAGTTGCAGAAGGCTGTCCGGAAAATTCTTCTCAGCTGGCCCCCACAAGTCTTCAGCGACATCATGCACAACCTTGTTTCTCATTGGCAAAAATGTGTGGCTGCCCAAGGAGAATATTTCGAGGGAACAGCAGTGGAGTTTGACCCTCTGTTTGTGCAGGATGGTGGTGCCACTGAGTCAGAATCCTCGGAGGAAGACTGAATTCTGAGTGCAAGAACACATGTGCTGTTTCGCCTTTTGGCTTTCCGAGTTGTGTTCATGTTCTGTGTTTTTTGCATGTCCAAATGTTGCATTTATTCTGCTTGTTTTGGCAAATTTTATGGCTGATTGTTTGCATGGCTTTCAAGACTCATTAAAGGTTGCACAAAAAAAATTTGGTTTGTCTCCGATCGACGAACATCGCACCGGATCGGTCAAATAAAAAGCATACCTCGTAGTTTGTACCTGTTGGGAGCGAGGTGGGTAAGGAGGACGAAGAGACCTCCGCTGGCGTGCACATCGTCATTGACGGCGAAGTCCGTTCCTCTCCCTCCCAGAGCCGTGGTCAGAATCACATCGTTTGACAGGAACTCTTTGCCTGGACACATTGCATTCAATTGAAACCAGGACAACGTTTTGCTTGTTATTTTCACGAACGCAAAAACTACCTGTTCGAGCAGGCAAAAGTGCACAGGCAAGAATTAGAAGAGTGAACTGAACAGCAGAACGGCTCGAACCTTCGACTTCATGGCGGTCGCTCCTGGAATAAAGGTGCACGTGGCGTCTGGGCACGGTGCCGCTGCTGATGAGGGCGTCTTCGATCTGCTCCACCGTCATGATGTCCTCGCAGATGACGACGACCGTCTGGCCCGTGTGGTGGTCCGTCTGCTGCGTCACTTCGCTGATGCGGCGACATATGGCGCGTAGCCACTCGTCGGCGTTATCCCGCACGTAGATCGTCGGCAGTTCGATCATCTTGGAGCGCTTGTGTGTGGGGATCGGGTAACAGCTCACCTGCAGAAAGGTCAGAAGACTCTCACAAACCAATACCTCGTGGCTCAATATTTGAAGATCGATACTGCACTGAGTGTGGTGCAACAATTCCAGTTGCACAAAAATGGCGCCAAGTTGTTGAGAACCTTGAAGTGTTTCTGCATGAAGGTGCTTCCAGCCTCGTCACCGATGGTTCCGGTCACGCCGAATACACCCAGGGCCTGAGCGTAGCGCTTGAAGAAGTGGAAGTTGGACATGAAGTTGGTCACTGTTGTCATGTCGCTCAGAGAAAGTTGGTGCTTCATCTCCAAAAACTGCTGCAGCCCATCTCCCCACTGCTTGTTCGTTTCGAGGATGCCGCTGGCCTGAAAACGAACAGCAATTCCTTGTTGTGGGAATCTTCCAGTGGCTTGTGTTTGGCATTATGGAATGGGCGACTTTGCCATTTTCTGTCAGACGCGGACAAATTTGTTGCAACGTAGGGCATCATCGTGTTCAGATGTGGTCAGGAGTTTGGTCCTGCGTACCTTGTAGTCAACAGGAATAATCCTGTGAAAGTGGTGGTCCTCAGCGTTGGGGCTGCTGCCTTCTCTCAGGCGGTCTCGGTCCTCGTAGATCATGTATTCGCGGTCCTGCTTCATGCTGATCGCTTGCAGTGCGTTCTCCACAAACGTTGCGAGGCGGTGGAGGATGAACGGCTTCATGAAGCCCGGCATGAACAACTTTGCGTCGCGCTCAGGATTCCTGTCCAGAGTCGGTGGATCGTTCTCCTTGGAGTAAGCGAACTGCGAGTGTAGCTGTCGAACCGTCAGCTCCACCAGATCTTCCTTGGGCAGCAGCAGGGATGCCGTTCCGTTGGATTGCAGCAGGATTTCTATCTCCTGCACGTTTCCCTCCGGTGGGTCCTCGTCTTTTCCATACAGCTCCAGTCGTTTGTTGCCAATTTTGCGATACTTTCTGAAACTCACTTCGCCAGCCACAACATTTTCAATGTGATTGAGGATGTTCGCCTGTTGGTCAATTCCCAGCTTCTCTGCGATGTCTCGGATGACGTCTGAATCATCGTCGAGGTCACCCAGCTTGGCCAAGTCTTCTTGGTTGATTATGTCCAGTTTCGAAGCAATCTTCAAAATGTCGAATGGATGGAATGCTTCTGAAGAAGAACCAGACGAAACTTTCACATGCCAGCACACTCACGTACTCTTGATAAAGAATCTCAGATTAGATGTTTTGAAGACAAGTTCGACCGCTTCACCTTTCATATTGGATGCGAGAATCTCGTGAACAGTTTTGTGGAAGAATTGTTTGTCGACGGCCCAGAGCTCCTGCTCGGTGTCGGGCAGCCTGTAGGGCCTGTGCGCGCACACTTGGGTCCACACGGCGGCGAGCAGTTGCTCCAGGTGCCGCATCCCCGTCGCGAAGTGCGACAGGTAAGTCAGCTGCAAGTGAATGACAACACAGTGAATCCACGTAGCTTTTGTGTGCAGCCAGAGACCATTGCTGATGCATTTGGCCTTTGTTCGCTCGACTGAGGCACCTGAGTTCCCTGATCGAGTGTCATGTAGTCGATCTCGTCCACAACGATGGCGTCGCAGCGTCGGCTCCCTCGGATGTCGACCTTCTCGAACTCGTGTCGCAGAATGTCGGCAGCGAACGCCCCAACCGTGCCGTACACTATGTCGCACTGGAATGTATCGGAATACAACGTGGTGTGAAATCCAGCGAGACTCACAAACTCTCACTGGAAGAATCCTTCCCAAAGGGAGATTTCGAACAACCGTGACATTTTTTGGAAAACTACAGAATCAAACCAAAGGCAAGTCATATCCTGGTGGAAGTTCCTTGTCACAGCTGCATGGACTCCAAATTGCGTCTCAGTTCAACAGGAGCAGAAGAGAACGGTTTCTGTAAGAAGTTTGCGAACCTGGTAGCCTTCCCTCTGCTTGGCTATCTGCTGCTGGGGCCCGAGTTCGCTGAGGCCCGGCGCCGGTGCCACACCCACGCTCAAGTGAAACATCTTGAAGAAAGGCTGCCACTCTTCGGCGTCGCGTCGCGCCAGCATCGGGGAGCTCGAGATGACGTCGACGTGCGCGCCGCGGATTGCGAGCACCGCCGACAGCATCGCGACGATGCACGACTTGCCCTCGCCTGCAGTCGAGAAGTGGGAGAAATGAACACCCCTGAGCTCTTGAAGTGCTCAACTACCTGTGCACCAAGGGGACTAACTTGCACGGCTTTGGGAAAACTGCCTCCCATTCTGCCTGTGAACCTTTGTCTGAGAACCGGGGAAGAAGTTTTTTGCAGCTCCGAAGACGCCACGTGAACATTTTGTCCCTGGTTGCTGCTGATAACAGCAACGTGGGTTCTCGAGCTTCAGGGAGATTTGTTGAACAGCATGCTTTACGAAGTTGCTGGTGAACTTCGTCTCCATCGTTCCAACTTGAAGGTTCCTCGTCCAGACAGGCAACCTATCTTTGGCGCCGATTGTTTGGATGATCCACAAACCACGAAATGTAATGTATCATGCGTCAGGAAATTGGTTGGAAGATAAGAACTCCGTCGTGTATCGAAATCTCTTATCGGTCAAGTGCCAGTGAATATGAGAGTTTGAACTGCAAGTGTCATCATAAAGTGCATGATAAAAAAAGATTGTCTTTACGTTGCCTGTGAGCAGGAGGAGACATCCAAAGCACGATACGAGTATTGTGCCGGTAAAGGACGCGACCACGAATGACATAACTGGCTGGAACCTGACCTGTGTTGATCTCCAGGACACACCCAGTCAAGTGCGGCGTCTTGGAGACGAGAAGCATGACCACAGAGACCAGCTGAGTGACTCTGGGAAAGAACCCCTCGATCTTCTCGCTCCCGACGTAAATGGTGGTGTAGTCCTTCAAAGAAAATTGTCAAATGATGAAAAGATTGATCACCACAAACAGAAAATTTGAAACTACACGAACAAGCGCGATAGTGCATGCACGAAATTACCACATTAGGAAACAATCACAAAAGAGACAGGTTGCTTTGCAAATCGGTGGATGATGCGAGACATTGTGTTCACCTGAACTCCAATGCAAAGATCCACGAGCGCATCGACAAACTTATCAATGTCTGGGTCGATGAAGTCCAGAGCTTTGACTTTTTCAATGCAGGCCAAAATATCTTCTTCACTGAGATCAAGTAGGAAGACGTCAGGCAGCCTGGAAAGGACCTAAAATGGCAAATTACTCGAGTGCGACCGTGCACTGTGTTGTCCCATTGCAATTTTACCTTGAGGGGATTTTTTATCAAGGAAAAGTGTCGTTCTGCATACTTTTGATACAATTTGTTCCACTTTGTTGAGCAACTCCTCGGGCACGGCAGCCTTCCGCATCTCCGTGAGGACCGCGTCCAGACTCTTGTCTCCGTCGCCCTTGATGACTTTGGTCAGTGCATCCAGCGGGTCCTCTTCTGTCAGGCATCCGTACAATTTGAAGAATTCCACTCCGTAGGTTTTCGCTTTGTGGAGAAGCTTAGTTCCCAAGTCAATTGTCAATGACAGACATTTTTGAGCCATTTTGATGGCATTGAATGCAGACCAGCAGTCACTGTACACCAACATGTGCAAGTACTCTTTTCTGTGCAGGGAATCTGGCAGGAAAAACTCCAAAAGGGCATCAAAGACCTGCACTGCAAGTTGTCGATTTTTCGACTCCACAGTTTTGATGAATTGCATGATGAACTTGTGGTTTGGTTCCACTTCTTCGTCTTCGATTTCGAGCTCTACGGGACCGTCGAATAGCAAGGACGCCAATGCTGAGACCAAGTCGTAGCGGTCGAGAACGTTTGGGCCTTTCTTTTCAACAGCACCAGTGAGCCTTTGCGCAAATTCGGAATCAGTGAAGTTTTTCTGTTCACAGTATTGCTGGAGCAGCTTTCCAAAGATTTTGGACATTCTCTCCCCAAATTCAGCGCCCGCATCTTCCTCTTCCTCAGCGATGTTGTGTTTGCTTTTCAGTTCCTCAAATTTGTCTGCAGCTCTCTGCTGCGCGACCTAGAATCGTTCGCAAAAGTCCAGAGTGAGTAAACAGTGAATTGACGGTCGCGGTATGAAAGCTGGCCAACTACGTACTCGAAGACGAAGCAAACGGCTTGAAAACCAGTAGCATTTCGTGTGTGCCCGAAGCCCTTGCCCATCCAACCTGAGGCTACTCGTATTACCTCCCGCCTTGGTTGTTACCGCCTACCTGGGCTGTCACCCCACCTCGGCTGTGACCCCCAACCTCACCCCTACTGAGGCCACAACCCTTAACCCCCCTACATGGGCTGTACCCCGCCCCCCTTGCGAGATGACAACACGGACGACAAGACGAAACGCGACCATCGGGTCCCCGCTGTCGGGACTTCCTGTTGCAGTGGGTGAACTGCACTTCGCTTGCAGCATCATCGGTCACCGTGGCTATCCGTGTTTCAAGTGTGAAAGTAAATCAATGTGTACGTGCTCACCCTTGAAAGAGAATCCTCGAAAGCTGGAGCAAGTTTGACTTTCCTGGTTCTTCGCAATTGCACCTCTCTGCCCCGCTGGCTGATCAGTCGTTTTGTCTTTTCTGAGGCTCGAGCAAGCTTGCCCTGTTAAATTAAAGGTTTGGATGCTCTTCAAGGTGAAACAAATAATGCACGCAACTGATGAGGTATGGAATTTTCAGGTGGGATTGAGCGTACAGTGTTTTCCTGGCTATTCTCCGCGTTCAGCTCCTCCAAAATTCGCCTTTCTCTCTCCAGCTGCGCCTGCCTTCTCTTCTTCTCATCAAGTCTCTTTTCTTCAGCTGAAATGTTTCACCAGTTGAAGTCTTTCCAGCCAGCAGACACTTGTACTTTCTTTTTTTCTGTCATGACAGAGAAGCAAATCGTTACTCTGTCTTTCCTGCATGGGGGATCTTGTCTGCACAGCCTGGAGACAAATTGGGCCCCTGCATGGGCCTCGCGGTGATTTGAGCATTCGGCTCACTTGTTCGGGTTGCTCATTCAGCTTGCTGAACAAGCAAATCTTTATTTTATTGACTCTCCAAGACTAAAAGAAAATGGCACACCCCAAAACACTTCAAACCCAACAAGTCTGTCAACAACCCAATCACACTAGCAACATGAGAAAAGTTTAGAGAGGTCTTTGTGTTTACATTTCGTTCAACTGCTGATAGTCTTGGTCTCTTTTGCTCAAAAACCAAAATTCCTCACACAAATGACCACAGGTGTTTTACCTCAACCAATTGAAGAGGCAAAAAGGATCATCTCCAACTTTGTACTGTCATTTTGATGCCGAGGAAGCCACAAAACAATCCCAACAAGTTTGAAGCCATAAAAACAATCCAAACAAGTTTGAAAGTCACATGACAAAACCTTATTTCCAAAACAAAATTTGATAAATTTTAAGTTTGACCCCCCACCCCACTCCATATAAGCAGCACAAAAACTTTTTCAAAACCTTAGGCATTGTTTGTAACCAATTCCCTTTGAAACCCTGTAATTTTTCTCTTCCACACCCCTTGTCTATGGTGGCACATTTTGACATCCAAACATATAAAAAATCTCATTTTAATTTTTGACCCACCTAAAATCCAGTGAAACATGTTATTTTTAGAAATAAAATACCCGCTTTACCTGAAAGCCCCTCTGATGTGATGAAAATGATCAAAGCACATCCTTGACCAAATGGTTGACATTCAAGGTACAGCACAAAATATAAACCTGTCTGGTATTTTGCAATCTGCCATTTTGAACTGAAAACACCAACAATTTTGTTTTGTTCTTTGAGACCTTGCATGGGCATGTTTAGAACCCCAAAATGGAGCATTGAAACCAAAATGTGCACCAAAACCTGGCCCTGGAGTATATATGTGTCATTTTTCATCTGCGACGGCCAAAGGTGATTTGCTCGGGTCGCTTGTTCGGGCGCTCTGTATGAGCAACCCGAACATGCTTGTTTGCCTTGGCACTTTGACTTTCGGACAAGCAAATCTTCAGTTTATCCTTCCTTTGAATCACAGAAAAACCTGAGTTCCTTGAATTGGCACGCATCTCATGAATGATGTTTGTGGGAGGTGCAGGGACAAATGGTGGAATCCATGTCGGAATCCTTTTTCAATTGTTTTCCTGTCTAGATATTTGAGACCCATGGATGGATCTCTTGACATGTGCATCAAAAGAAGGCCGGTTTTATCTGGAGACAAGAAACTTGCAATCGACAAGCGAGTTCGTTCTGACCAGAGCTACATCTTGTGCTCGCGCGCCTGACCAATCGGTTGCTTGTACACGCACGCATGAGAGAGAAACTCAACTCTTACCTTTTACATATCTGACAGCCTTGGCTGCAGACTTCAGCTTTGCCAAAGACATGTTGGAAATTCCTTTCCTGAAGGACACAAGTTCTGCAGAGGTGTCTTCCGGATGAACAAGGCGTCCAGCCGGCAGTTGGTTCAGGCGATATCGGTGAATTTATCGGCTCGTTATCTGATAAAAAAAAAATGGAATGTTCAGCATTCTTAGCAATGTGTTGTCGAGCAATGTCTGTCCACAGATCTGTATAGCTTTTGTCTCTGTGTGAACAAGTTAAATGAATGCTTTGGTTGTGTCCCGGGGCACCTGTCCAGAAGTTGAAGTATCTCTTGTCCTCATCTCAGCAGATTGAAAGGCCTCCGAACGACACAAATATACACGGTGCAACAATAACAACACAGAATGAATCTGACCTGCTGTTTGCACGAACTACAGTTCTTGGTCAAAACATGACATGACAATGTGTGAGTCTGCATGGTGTGCATCTGTGAGTCCAGAAGCATCTAAACGAGTCCAGTATACATGTAAAGGTACTGAGTCCACAAGTTTGAAGTCTCGTACTTGGAAGTCCAATACATGTAAATGATAGTTCTTGCGAAACAAGACTCCAAGACCTGCACAAGGTTCAAGTGTTTGACTGAAACAGGTGTACCAGACTTGAAACACACAAGATGATAACCATGCAGGTTCAGAGAGGTACACCATGAAAAAGTGAGTCCAATGGGTCTCCATGAGTCTATCCAGTATGCGCCTTTTAGTTTGGGACGGAGTCACAATTTGTCCGTGCAAAAGTCTTGAGGGCATGAAGTAGGGGCATCATCTGGTCAACATGCACAAAATTCTCGTGTATCCCATGCAGACTCCTGAAACACACACCAGACTCCAAGAGGCATACCGGACTGGTTCCATGCACTCAATTTATGTACATCCTTGATCAATTTTCAACCATTTTCAAGCTAAAATGCTATTTGTGTGGCCCCACCCCAATTTCACCATGGTGACCATCTTGGTTTCTGTTTACCTTGCAAACTAACCTTTTTCAAAATTATGGTTTTTGATACTTTGTGCATCAAATACAACTTAAACTTGACAAACAATGCTTGAACAATAAAAATTGAATGAACAGAACATTTTCAAATTGCTGCACACACATTTGTCTCTTGTGATTCCTGCAAGGTGATTTTTCACCACCAATCTCTACATTTTCAATGTTCAGTTCGAATCACCAAAAACGTGCAGTTCTGTCTGATTCGATTGACAGTCCAATTTGGTTCACACACGAGTGTGGAATGATTGACCAAAAGTAGGTTCAGTGTTTGACAAAAGTTCAAATGGTTTGACTGTTCAGTTGACCACTCTTGAAAGTGATCAATGGGTTTTACTTCAGGAAGCTGGATATCTGATCAGAACAAATGCAACTAGATGTTGCGCGCAACCAAATATTGGCCGATGAAGCGTTCCAAGGGCAAGAATGAGTGTTCCAAGGGCATACAGTGTTCCAAGGGCACATATTGTTGCAAGAAATGCAGCCACAGCCCTTCAAAGTGGCCAGAAATGGCATTTTCAGGAAAAATCCAAGATGGCCGCCATCTTCGATGACCTACTTTTCACAAACCACTCCAGTTCAGATGGAATGAAGTTTGGGAATACATTTGAGTTGTTTCCAGGTGCCCACAGCCCTTCAAAGTGGCCACAAATGGCATTTTCAGAAAAAATCCAAGATGGCCGCCAAATCATGT
>JAAUXT010101737.1_pt1 | contig 14856 bp, 14 predicted proteins | sample 7278171 | NCBI WGS metagenome assembly JAAUXT01 (sample SAMN14350112, study PRJNA611818) | marine sediment metagenome | isolation source: surface marine sediment (1.8m) | place: French Polynesia: Moorea | collected 2018-08 | reverse complement strand
TTTCTTTGTCAGAGGTTATTACTAAATCAAATAGGTAGTCATTCCCTCTTGGTTGTGTGAAAAAATTGTAAAGATCTAGTATGATTTGGCAGAGAAAATGCCAAAATTCATCGATTCGTGACACCGTGCGCGAGCTACAGTTTGATGACTGTCGAATCCACCGTGTCGCAGTGCTGATCTCTTGTTCAGTTGGGACAGAATAACTGAAGCTGAACAACGAAGAAATCGAGCGAAACCGCCATTTTCAGACTGGATCAGAAGTTTTGATTCTTTTTGCTTCAAAAACAGTCAATCTTGCACCTAAAGGAGATGTTTGTTTTCGCCGTGTCGAGTGGAATCTCTCTTGTCTCATTGATTGATAAACGCCGAAATAGGACGTGAAACATTTGTGCAATTTGACAAAATTTGACTCAGAAGCGGTGAGGCAACGCCCTCACTCTTTTTAGAAACGCGTTGCTCAAAAAAATACTTTTCTCGACACAAAATGCCGTTTTTCCGTCGTTTGTTTTCGTGTCCTGACGACGTAACGCAATGTGACGTGTTGTAAATGTTTCGCTGTACTTAATATTTACATTGTTGAAAATAAAGGGTGATACAAATGTAGTGTCGTGTGTGTTTTGAAATTCACAAGCCAAACTTGCAAATAACTGAGAAAAAACACAAAGTTTTTCACCAGAACTCACAGAACATGGTCCAAAACATAGAAAACTTGATTCAAATTTTCGTTGTCGTTGTCACTGTTGCGATTTATCCGCGAGAACGATAACTGGAACTCTTTAACGTTTGAAACAACAAAAACACACTTCCTGCATTTCGCTGTCAAGGAAAACAAAAATTATGTCAAATAGGAAACTACCCCCTTTAGGGACAAAATCAACAGAAGACGAGACAAACAGTGAAGTCAGAGAGTCGGCGAGGAAACCAAAGAAAAAGAAAAAAGTCATTCGGAGCCCCAGCAGTCAGTCGCCCAGGCGCAAGACAGGTAGTTCTACGTGGAATTTCATTTTCTGTCCAGACAGATTCTTTTGACAGCGGCAGGTGTTGTTCACACTTTGAGCCGACGGTGTGAAGTCAAATACGTGTGAGGAGAATATGTAAATTCTTCTACACATGCGATGGCTTTTTTGTGGGTTGTCCCGCGTAGACCTCCGGATCCACGACCACATCTGGAGACCTCGCAATCAAACACGTTTTTGCTGAGGCTGATTCTTGACATGCAGACAGCGATGGAGGGGCGTCAGCGGGTGAGAGCGGGACGGACAGCGTGGAGGTGGCGCGGCGGCAGCGGCGGCGGACGCGCTCCGGCAGTGCTGCGCGAAGACGCCGTCTCCCCGAGGCCCCCGGCGGCAGCAGCGGCGGCGGCGGTGCGCCCAGTCCTGACCCCGATACACCGTCAAAACCCAGGCGGAAGAAAACCAAGCGGAAGGTGCCGAAGTCATTGTTTTTTCCACCGAGAATTCAAACAACTGGACTCTCGCAATTTCGTCATAATTAACTTTTTTGTGAACAGCATGCAATATTCTGCAGGAGTTTGGCACAAGTCAAGAAGCTCTTGTTGCGGAGAGTGAAGATCTGGACATCTCTGCTCAAACAGACCCACGGGCATCTCCAACAAGAAAGAAACGCAGGAAAAAGAAGAAGAAAATCGGTGCTGAGTGAGTTTGTGAAGTTTGTTCAACAGTCAAAACTCTTTGCGGTCAAATGTTGGTCAATGACATTGTTGTCGAATGTCTGTTTTGTTCTGTGGGCTGTCAGAAACTTCAGTCCTTTTCAGACGCTCAGACAGTGGAACTCCAAACAGGAAAGGTTTGCCTCAACAGACAAGGCGCGACTGTCGATCGCGTTATTCAGGGATTTCACCCTGAGTGTCTTGCATGTGAAATCTCAAACGTGTGAATTTCCGATGTGTTGCGTGAAACATACAAATTGGAAGAACTGAAGCTTGTTTTGCTTTTTGTGACAAGAGTGTGACGTGTGGTCTCCCTGTGTGTCTGCAGGAGCGAGGAGCCACGGGAGCTGGGTCTGGCGGCGGACCTGGTGGGCCTCGGGGACGACGTGGTCGGGGAGACGGGCGAGGATACGGAGACCGAGGCGCCCACCAACCAGGCCGCAGCCGCCATGCGCAGTGCGCCCACAGACAAAGTCTTCATCGAACAGAAAGGTGCGCAAATGAAACTTACTGGTAGCGAAACGAAGTTGTTGCACACACGCAATTCCAGAAACATTATGAGGAATGAACACACACACACACACACACACACACACACACACACACACACACACACAATGTGTTTCATATCACAAGTGGCGCTTCGTCAGGTGGATTCAAGAGCACAGACAAGCGGAAGTTGGCGCGGGTAATGGCGGAGCGGCAGCGCCAGGCGGCGGCGGCCTCCGAGCCGCTCAAACCGGCGGCGCAGAGCACCATCGACTTCGCGCTGGGAACGAACCGAGTCTTCCGCGTCCTGACGCTCTTCTGCCACGGGACGCTGGCCGGCTTCGCGCTGTGGCAGGTCAGATCACATCGCACAGGAAAGACTGCACTATTCCCCAACGCAATTCAGCTCCGAACGAGCGCTTCTTCGGGCAGTTCATTGAGTCTCTCCGATTGCAGCGCCAAGTTTGCGTTTGACTGAGGGTATGTCCACAGGCAATAGCAAGACCTACAAACATGCTGCGAGAAGTGATTTTTTGCCGGAATGTGGATGTTCGGTTGCAGATCATCGTGGTGTACTCGCTGAACGATCACGGCAGCATCGACTTCCTCGACCACTACTCGCCAGTCGCGCTGCCCGTGCAGTGCCTCTACTACCTGCTGCTCGTCATCTGCACCGTCTCCGTCTGCGACAGGTACATCTGTGTCGATGGAGGGCTGAGCTTCGACCCAGGGGGTGGGGACAATTCAACTTCATGCGGCCAAATTTCATGCCAAGGTGCACGAAATTAGGAGGGTGAATTCGTTAAGCGTGGCTGTAGTGTGCACAGCATAAGTTCATGAATTTGTGGTGGATATTCTTCAGAACTCGTGTGCATCCTGATGTGGCTGGAAAAGTTTGGCTTGTTTATTGTAGGTTTGACCTGGGTCGACCAACGCGCGCATTCGCGCTGCGCGCGTGCACGCTGCAGAACGGCGCCGTCGCTGTCGTCTTCTACGTCATCGCGCTCGTCGCGTCGCTCAGCGTCGCGCACGTCGACGACAAGATCCACTTGTGGCGGAGTCGCGACTACGCGGAACTGTGGTCGGGCAACGAGGTCAGCTGTTTATAAGATGCTGTTTTGCAGCCACGGACGAATGCAGGATTTGGCCAGAAGGGCCTGACAGGGGTCTGACCACTGAGAAGGGGGACCTTCAGCCTTGGGAAAAAGAAGACGCAATGTTTCGGGGTCAATGGGTTGCAGTTCAGTCCCGCACAAATTGACCTTGTCAAATTGACGCTTGCGTTTTTCAAGTGGGATCAACCGTAAAAACGGGTAGTCAACTCAAAAAAGTCCGATTGTCTTAGCCTCGTCTCTGACTGTATGTGACTGCACGTGACTTGCCCTGACTGGCTGCCGTGTGTTCCTGCAGGCGCGGGACGATGAGTTGACGCGGTGGCGCGTGGTGAACGTGATCCGCGGCGTCGGCGCCATCCTCGGCTGGATCGTGCTGAGCGTGACGCCGAACAGCGACCGGCTGAGCCGCAACCTGCAGCTCAAGGACGACCTGCTCAACCTGCAGCAGCCGGCGGACCAGCCGCAGCTGCAGCTGCAGACTTCGCTGCCGCAGCACAACGGGAGCCAGAACGGACATGTTCAGTTCGATCCAGTGAAGTCTTCAGGAATCGTATAGGACTCAGATGGTGAAGTGAGATTTCAGAGGGTTTGCACAAAACAATTCCAACAGATCTCCAAGATGGAGCAGGTCGAAGAAACGGAAACAAAAACGAGTGGCCAGCTGGCACAAATGTTTTTTTTCGTTTCCATGTTTAAGGTTCGTGAACTCCCTCGTGTTTGAGTTCCTAATCCTGCGTCCGCTGGAGGGAAACAAGATTGCGTTCAATGATCTGTGTTGTTTGGGATGTTGTTTTGGTGAGAAAGCCTTTTTGATTTGAACAAGAGGAGTATTGTTTGGTCAGGCAGCGACGCATTAGAAATTCGCGTGGTGCTATGTCTTGTCACCTATTCAGGTTCTGTCATCTTCAACCGAAGTCGAAACAGTCGGAAGGTAAAACAAATCTGAGTCACGAGATTGTCTCGCCCAATTGCCTTTGCCAGTCGGTTGTATCCATGATTCGAGTTTTTCATGCCTGACCTTTTGTCAGACCGGAAAGACTTGTTGTTGTCTGTCCACAAAAAGACCAACGAAGCCGTCCGTATCTACAATGTTTTTACTCTGTGTGTGCAGCTGTATTTGCACTTTTGTACGTACCGTGGATTTGTACATGACTTCTTTGTAATGCATAATTCTGGGTCAAATAAAGTTCGTGACATCAGAGTCAAAATGTGTTTAGTTTGTGCTTTTCGCTTGCTGTGGGGCCGTTGGGCTTCTCCGTCTCCGTCTTCTTCCAACACCAGGGGGCGGGTGCAGCGCGCTTCCGCCCCGGCTTCCAGTTGAGTTCATGTGCACAGCTCAATCTGGATTTTTCTGCACATTTTCATTTCAGATTTGCGGATCTGACCTTTGCGTCGACCCACGAAGAGGAATCACCACGAATCTGCACTGACAGGCTCGAGGCGAAGTCCCCATTACATCGATTTTATGCTGATGCGTCAAACGCGCAAACACGCACACGAACGAGACCGCTTGTTATTTCGACTCGCACGCATTGTGCGCACGCTCAATTTCGAGCCATTTGAAACAATTATGAAGCTGTGATAACCGAATATTACTTTCAACCGCACGGTCAATTTGGACCACCTTGGAGGTTCCACTTTCCAACGGAATTAGTTTCATTGATGATTTATTCAGAAGCTTCGCTCGCCCGAAGATTCCGTCCTTTTGTGTGCACTTGTCATTGAACAAATAAAACACGAATTGTTTTTCGAATTGATTACAGTGAAATCATCTTCGTGTCTCCCTTTTTGCTGACTTTGGCAACAACGGTGAATATGTCGCAAAATTTTCTTTTGACCGAAAGAAAGTCTTTCTGCCCCTTTTTCCCGAGCCAAATTTGCCACGAAGGGATTGGAAAAGGACGCATCACTCGTTAACCACAAAAACGAAGTGCTCAGCTTTTTAGTAGAAGGTGGAAAACAAACAAATGGGAGGAGGGGGAGAAAAGACATGACGATTGCGGGTATTCAACACGTCAGTATTCTTGTTGATGCGAAACGCTGGCTTTTGGGGAAGAATCGATTTGAAAGGTGAGGCGGTGCGCCGTTGCACACAAGGCAAAATCAACAAAAGTGATGAAGGTGACATATCCTTTGTGCATGCAACGACAGATGGTGATATTTTTGAAAAGAATCCGCGAGTGAATGACAGAACGGAAGCATTCGTTCAGCTGAGCCATTGATTTTCCAGCCTGAAAAATGTTCTCGATGTCGATGTCGAATGGAACCTGTCCGCGCGAGGAAATGCAGAATTCAACACCTTTCAGGTTTTGCGCTTCCCTGTTGACACGTGCACATTCGGAACATGAATCGCGAAGAGCTGTTGGCAGTTTCAAACTCGATTCCATGATCGCTTGAGCGACGCTGTGATGGAAGCTGCTCAACGGCGTTTTTCACCTTCGGCGGACGAAGTTCCCGACGCGTCGGACGCTGATGCGACGCGCTCGTGCGGGACGGACGCGCTTCACTCGACAATCCACGGGAAAACGTTTCCAAGATTGTCGCATTTTCTCGCCTACTTTCTGAGCTTTCGAACCTTGAAGGGTTTCTTTCTTTTTGCTTTTCTGAAACGAAGGCACTGAAATTGATTGATAAAATATAGCCTCTGCAGAAACCAGCTTGTTGTGCTCGTAGCATTGACATATTCGCGAACGAATACTTTGCCTAGATCACTTTTGATGAACACGGCTTGACATTATCTTGCACACAGATGAAGGTTTGTTCCCGGCTGAAGTGGAGGAATTGACACAGTCTTTTTTATTTTGCGCGTGCATTCCTCCGAAGCAAGACGACTGACAAATTTGAAGTGATTAGATCAATACATGATCGGCTCAAAGCCTCCCAAACGAACATTGTCTGTTCGATTCTCTTGTACATGTATGAGTTTTCAGATAATCCGTCTATTTTTTGTGTGGATTTACAGATGTGTAATCGGATAAGGCAGACACGATGTGGCACGTTATTGAATTATTGAAGGCACGAACCTTGAAGCAGTTCAATTGAAGCGTGATCCGCTTGATCCGCTTTTCTGAACTGAAGTTCGCCGGAGAGAACGCAGGATCAAACGAACCAACTCCAGGTTCGGTCAATAAGCTGAACTTTCCTCGAACAACGAGACGACGTTTTGCCGCGGATGGTAATGAGCCCGCGTCAATGACAATCAGGTCCATTCTGGAAGTATTCAAGCACACGTTCAAACCTGTCAGGAGCCCGACGCAAAAAGCTTTCATCGCAAGAAAGTACCACTCACGACCTCAACTGGGAAACTTTGGAAAGTATTGCGGACTTTCTTTTCAAAGTTGAGTGAATGCTGACTTGCCTCAGTATCGATGTTATGGATTTTCATAAATGGCAAAAAGCAGGTGCCAGCTAATTCCTCGACGTCGCGAATATGACACGAATGGTGGTCATAAATATTTATGGACGACCAAATCCGAAACATTTTTCTGTGCCAAAATTTGTGTGGCGTATTGACTGTGACAGAAATGCTGTGCATTGTGCAGATTTAATGGAACAATATTTGCCTTTGTGAGAGACGGATTTAATCCGGCGATCCTAAAGAGCAGCTGCAGAAACAGGCAAATCATTCGCGAGGCAGACTGCGGCGATTGTTAATGCAACGTCAACATGCGAAGCTGGAGGAGGACTACACAAAGCTAGCAATCAAGAAAGACTCTCGAAACGTTGGCAGACGCACGCACATTGCAGAAAATTTTTAAAAGTTCAACAGCTGTTTCGGTTGAGGATGCATTGTGCACATGAGGATTCAGTTCACTGAGGTGAGTGGCTCGGGTCGTAAACCACAGAAGTGAAGCTGCCGTGGTACACACTCTGCACACCATTTGTTCTCACACACAAAAGTCTGGACGACGCGACACGAGGACGTCGTGATGCACGTGCGATGCGTGCGCGTGAAACCTCAAAACCTGGGAATGTGCAATTTCGTATGAGCAGGGGAATGGATAGCATGGCATTGCCGTGCGTCGCGCACGTCTGGACTCCAACGGCGCAAGAAGCGGACAAACTGCGCGCGGCGCTGAAACCTCTGCTGCAGAACCTGGGTTCTGAGTTCAAGGCCATATCCATCTCTGACTACAACTCTGCGAGCAAAAGGATGGACTCAGAGACCATCCTGAGCCACATTCAGAAGAACGAAGAAGAGATGGTGAGACAACTCGCGAGGTCCCAGTCCAACAAACTGACCGCACCCTCGGTGGCTGTAGTTCTGATGCTGAAGGAGACCCACCCTTTTCAGGGTTATGACGAATTCAAGCGTGTGTTCAACCATTCACCCTGGAAGTTCCACCACAAAATCGAGGTTTCCAACACCGAAGGACAGAGGATCCGGAGTCTCGCGAGGCAGGAGTTTTACCAGCCTGGGCCCGGGCTGCCCCTTTGGGCCGTCTGTCCCGTCCACTTCGGTCAGCAACAGCTGCGCTTCACCATCTTCACCCGAAATTTCTCAGCGATGATGGATTTCTACAGAATTTTGACGGGTCAGGAAGTGGAGTACGCGAAGGCGAATTTCTGCCTGTTTGAACTGTACTCGGCGCAAGGCACTGGAGTTCAACTGGCCCTGAAGCACTGTCCTCAGATACATCCAGTCCCCTCGCGCACCGCCACCCTGACTTTCCGAGTGCGCTCCACGGACTACCTCCACACCCTGCTGGACGTGAACCTCACCCCGATCACAGCGTCCCTGTTCACGATGCAGGATCCTGATGGAAACTGTGTATTGGTCGAGCAGGTCATCTTTGCTTCTGCGACGCACCAGAGATTGATCCACCAGCCTCACAAGACGACCACTGGGCACGCACCGTGTCATTTGGACGGCACCTTCAAACGTTGGAGTGAGACATCCAGTTTTGACTCTGGCAAGCACAGCTCCAGTTTCAATTCAGTCCTGGACTCTGCTTTGAGCGAAGATGTTGATTCGTGTATTTCTGAGGCAGAGTCGAGTGACTTGGACAGCCCGCTGTGGCCGCATTCGTACAAGCTGGCTCCTTCTCTCCAGCACACTGTCGTCCAGCTCAAAACCAGGACTACGAACACGAATTTGAACCAATATCACACCTCTGCACCAATGTCGCCAGTGGCTGCATCAAACGTCTCGTCAAAGCGTCACCAGTGCCTTGGACACAATCCGGTTTGCAGCAATGGACTTTCAAGAGATAACGTTACCTGCAGCGGCCTCCCAAAGCCACTAGTCAAGTCGCTTGAACCAAAAGGTTGTGTGGTAACACGACAGAACACTGGGAACCAACATCAATGGGGCAGAACCAGCATGTGTAACAACGAGACGTGGGCTGGTTCAGTTCGTTCAAAACGAAACGCACCGGAGAAACGCGTCAAAATCGAGAAAGCGGCCTCTTCGAGCCTCAAACCCTGGGAGTTGAACCGTCAGCAAGAAAACTGGCTCGAAACTTTGACAACAACTTCCTTCGACTTTTCTTGACTGCGTACACGCACAGAATCGTTTCCATTGAGGCAATTTGTGAGCCTTTCGGGAATTCCAGCTGACATGGGATTTTCTCCCACATGGATTGAAGATCTTTTTTTGTTCTTGGCACGACTGAAATGCAACTGACTTCAGTCCAAGTATCCACGACTTGGTGGGTCCTGCTCTTTTGCCAAAAGAATCACCACAAAATCTCTTCGCTTTGGTCACAAAACTGGCAACTGCGCTTCATCCAGGTGCTTGGAAGAGACTGCAGCGTCTGCAGAAATAAGTTTGGCAAGTGAGAAAGTATTTTGAACTTTAGACACATTGACCAAACATCACACTTAAAATGCCCACGACGCGCGGCCGGGAGCGCGTCGGTGCGTGTGCGCCGCATCGATCGTCAGGACCGCGGCTCGAAGGCGCCGACGGGTTCAACTCTAAACGATTCCTTTCATTCTCCCATCCATTATGACGTTTATCGAAACCTTCTATTTGGAAAGTGGGACCTTAATGACTCTACATCACGCATGCATGCGTTTTCTCTTCCATGGATAAGAAGGAGCACTGGGAAATTCAGGGACAACAACCCAACCGACTCTTGGGAATTTCTCTGCATGTTCAAACCAAATTGAATTTGTTTTTCGGGAAGCAGATTTCCTCACACGTTTTTCTGATCACGCATAGAACAATAAACATGTCAACTTTTTTCTGATCTGATTATCAGACTTCCTTCGACACCACAACGAAGCAGCGTTCCCTCAACGTGTCCTCCGCGGAAACATCATTTGCGGTTGCAGGTCGTTAATCGGTCAAAACGTTCCGCGTTTGCACAAACGTCGACGTTCGGGTTTCTGCTTGACATCGGAAACAGTATCACCGCAACGCTGCGTGCGTGCGCCACGAACCCGACAAGTGCGATTTGCGTGTCAGGTTCAGAATGCTGATTATGGTGCACACAAATCTCATCTCTCCAAACATAAATTACCACCGACCGATGCCAGGAACACGTACCGACACGCAACCCGCCGGGCAATGCTTCCACATCTGATCCAACCCGAATTCTACAAATGTACCGCAAGACGGCTTTTGAGGCTTTGTAATTTCTCAAACTGCAAACAAGGACTTGTGTCAATCCAGCAAATTTTACGGAGAGTCCGGCACTCAATTTGTGTCGGGAACTTTCCTTCCCTCTTCAGACTCAACAAGGAAGTTCAATACAGGCGAGCCAAATGATGACCTAACAAAAATTGTTCAATGTCTGGTTCCTGATGCAAACCTTGGTTGACAGCCCGCGGGAAAAAATGGATGAACTCACATTGAGAATGAACAACAAACCGAAGCTTTATTCGCTTCTGTGTGGCAACAAATTGCAACTGATACTTTCAGGAGCGTCCCGTGTCTGTTCCATCGACAGCAGAAACTCAAAGTGTCAAACGATTCCGCCTGCCTCCTCTGAATCTAACGTTTGCAATTGTTCTCGCAAACGGCACGAATTTCAACAAGATAAGTTTTGAGCATCTCCGAAGAATCCCAGATTTGTCAGCTGCTGGACATTCGAAACAAGACAACTATCACCACTTTGGTCGTTCACGACTCGGTCAAGCATTTTGACAATGAACAGTCAACATTGAGAAAACAACAAACAGCTATAAAAATATCGTCAACAAGTAACAATTTGCATTCATTATTTACACCGGTTGATTATATATTACTTTTGGAAACGGATACGTTTTTCTCCTTTTGTTTTTTTGTCTCCATACGTGATCATGAAACTTTTGTAGGAACATAACAACTCAGCTGAACCCGAAACAATGCAACAAAGAAAAGCCGCTGCAGTTTTCGAGCGCTTTAATGTTTTTGTTCGTGTTTCTCCCGAACGCTCGCCTGTCCAACATATCTGATTGTTTTTCGAAAAGGAAAAAACCCATTGTTGCTTCGGAACACAGCTTGTGTTTTTGAGAAAACAAGATCATTGCTGACGAAAACAAACGTTTCGAGCTCGATTGCTTTGAACGTTGATCTCAGGCGACAGGCACAGGCCACTGAACTCAAAACGGTTGGAAAAACTGAGACAACAAATTGCGCTCAAGGTCTTTGGTCCATCCAGTCTCCGGACGTGCACACGGAAGAAACCTAACGTCCCTGCCTGACATGGCGCGAACTCAGACGAGGACGGCCCTCTCCGCGATGCTCGTCTTGCGGCGCTTTCGGCTGCCGTTCTCGTTGGTCTGTGAGTTCCGCTCACTCTCGCACACCTCGAACTCGTGATCCTGAAATGAGCGTCAGAACACTCACAACAAACTGCTCACAGAAACCTATTGGCAACCAAGGCACGTTTTCTTAAACCAGTCTTACGGAAGGCTCCTGTCCAAAAAACAGACATGTATGCAGGACTTGGTCGCACGCGCGCTGGTCTCACCTCAACCACGGCCTTGACCCTCTTCTTGCCTCGCGGCTGCCTCGTCGCCGTCTCCTCGTTCAGCTCGAAGACGCGGTTCTTCAGCTTCGCACTGGACCTATTCTTCAAACCAGAGACGCGATTTCGTTGAAAAACAAACTCAGAACGACTTGTGACCAACACACACACAATGACTTGTACAAGTTGAAGATTCCGAGTTCGAATTGCAGGTGCTTCGCTGTGCGGGTGTGACAATGCTGTCTTGGCCTTTTGTTTTTTCTTTCCGAGTATGCTCACACTCCATACGTTGCGCAGTGCAACTCTGGCACCCACCGGATTGATTTTTCTCGCGGAACTTCTGCGCCCAGTCAAGTTGATGTCATCCGCCTGCGAAGTCAAGTCCTCGATCTGCAGACAGATGCAAGTTCACTTTCGGACATGAATGAAGAACTTGTGCGTTGAACTGCAGTCTCACACGTGCATGATCCTACCATTCACATTCTTCGATCATATCAGAGGTGTTGTGCAACTTTGTAGCCAGGACCATACAGCTGGTGGTCCCTGGTTGTTTTACTTTCGAAACCAACAAGATAAACTGCCAGTGGGAATGGGCAAGAAAGACAACGGTGCCAGGTTTCTACATCAAGCAATTCGTCGCTTTTGTCTGGTGGACAGTATCTGCAGCGGTTACAGAATGCACGTGCCTCAGAATCATCCACCTTCTGCGAAGCCGCGCTCTGCTTCTTCCGACTGTTCAGCTGTTGCGTCTCTGCTTCGGGTGGCTGCAGGGAACAAACAAAAAAGTTGCCGTGTTCACTTCTGTGTGTGACTTATGCACAGGTGAATGCAGAAACAAATGCCGCTGAGCACAAAGATTACAGAATCTGAAAACAGATGACACTGGTTATGCCGAGTTGATTTCGCGGCGCAGGTCACTTATAACTTAGTGATCCCGCAGTCAGCAGATTTTGCATGGATGCTGTTCACTTCACTGCGCAGACCTGGATCGCTTCGGACTCCACCTCGGTGTCCTCATCTGCCGTGTCGTCTTGGGTGTCGTTGACGCGCTCGCGCGGGGGGAAGTAGCTCCTGATCCCCTCCTCCAGCCTCGCTCGATCAACCACTTTGCCCAGCCTGGAAAGAGATGCGCGCGAAGTCGCAAACCTGTTGGAAAGAACTGGCTTCCCAGTGAATGACTTGCGCTTGAGCTTCAATTGTCCAGTGATTGGTTTTCTGCAAAATGCGTTTCCAGTTGAATCCCAGCACGATCGAATCCCGTCAAACATTCGATAAGAATCGTTCCAAAAGAAGTCAACCGCACAATCCCATCGCACAGCCCAAGCTCACTTCTTGCCCTTGCCCGGCGCCTTGACGTAGCCCTCCTTCTCGAGGCGGTTGACAAGGCCGTGCGCGACGGTCGTCTCGACCCCGAGGCGGCGCGACATGCTGACGGCGATGACACGGTTCATCTCGGTGCACGCCATCAGCGTGCGTCGCCATAGACACACCGCCTGCGCAACACGTGCAAAATCACGAGGGTCAACAACAGGTGCACGGCATTGTGGGTGATTGGTCACGAGAGCCCGCTCCAGTGTGGGCAGGAACCGTATATGAGCACTGGGATCTTGTCATTCAAAACATTGCCGTGTAGTTGTGTTCATTTGCTGAACAGTTCTCACCTGAGTTTGCACCTCGGTCAACCCATACAAGTGTCGGTCTGTGGGACGCAGGTTCGGAAGCTCCATCTGTACATGGACACTTATCAGCAAACGAACGAAACTTTTCGTGCAGAGAAAAAGAAACGCAACGAAAAAACCTGGAGGGACAAGCATCGCCAGTCCACTTCTCAGGTTATTCTGTGCCACCTACATCAGCGCAGAGGTTGCAGATGTGTCTCTCCGGCGCCTCCTCCTGGCTCTTGATGGTGAAACAGATGGCGTGCTGCCAGTACTTGCAGTTGGCGCAGAGCACCATCAGCCCGTCGTCCTGCGTGCAGAGGGAACATGTCGTCATCAACAAAAACTGCTTCATAGCGACGCAGCTGATCCTGAGATTTGACACTCGCGGTCGACCGCTTCAGATTTGGAATTTGTCCAAGTAGTGTGCTGCGAATATTGTTTGGACAGTTGCTTCTTTTTGTGACAAGGTATTTGCCTTGAAATCACAGCGAAGAACGCACCTCGTTGCAGCCGCAGGGGCACCTGACAATGCCGTGGTCCTCTTCAACTGCCTGCTGCGAGTCGACGGGTGACGACATCGGGAGGTTCGCAGCCTCCCCTTGGGAACCTAACAAGTGGAGCTGTTCGATTTGAGAGCGCTACGACAACTGCCTTGGGGCGAAATGCTCCAACGCCTGAGGCTGGCGGCGAAATCTAAGATATCAAAACACCTCTGACATGAGTGAATGAATTTCTGACCCTCCAAAACTCTCCCTTCCTTCCGTCTCGAGACAAGTTTCCCTACCCGGTCTGCCTGGCGTGTGTTTGGGAGCGGAATCTGCCTCCGCAGGTTCGTTCATGACCATGACTCCTCCACGACGGCTGTCAGCGCGCTCCTGCAATTGACAAAACTGCTGTGCAATCTGAAGATGACGCCAGTCAAAAAGAGTTCGGAACCCAAAATGAAGTGAGACATACGATAATCTCTGCACGTTATCAACGCAAAGCTCTTCGTTGCGGGTTCAAAGACTTGTGTCAAGTGAGCAGCCGGATCCAGATCACGATGCTGGCATTCAATTCGCTGTTCGGTTTCTTTTCCACAAGAAACCCACAGAACTTCCTGCATCTGCGGGACGTCTACCCGCAGGTACAACAGGAACCCACCGCCACCAACAGCAACCAAACGCACAGTGACCAGTCAGATTGCATTTTTCTTCTGCGAGCAGTTTCAACAGAAAACGGCGGGTGGGTTGATCAACACCCAACAGACAACGTGTCTATCCGCAAGGCGACTCCTGCCTCACCTGCACCATGGCGGGCGCGTCCTGGGAGAGGAGCTGCTGCCCGGGCGCAGGGTCGTCCTCCATGATGAACTGACGCGAGTCCGTCTTGATTCGAACCTTGATGCTGTCGTCAACACAAAAACGGCGAGAAGTTAGAGGCTATTCACGCGCATATGGGGCGTGAAACGGTTGTGGCGTACCCCAAGCAGAACTACTTGATGGTTTGATACAGTAAAGAGCGCTCAAAGGACCGTGGACCTGACTTCTTTTCAGGTGATTTGAACTGTACATTGAATAGCAACCACCCTAGCAACCAAAATGCAAATGCCAATATCTCAGCTTCTAATTGAGATAGGACTTTGATGTTTGGTTGAGAGGAAAGGTCTTTGAAAGCTTTTTGAGAGAAATGTGCGACCAATTGACTTTGACAATCAGGAGCATTCCAAGCACTTCAGTATTTTACAGGTTGGTTACTAGGGTGACTCTTCCCTGGCAACTTATAGTGCAAAATGAACAAATTTTATTCAATTGCATCCACACCATGCTCAAAATGATGGCAGAGCATGAACAAGTGGTGAAAAATACCAAAAATATCATCATTGATATATGTGACTAGCATGGGCAACTGAAACATTCCAAAAATGCTTTTCGTAATTTCTCCTCTCTAAATTGTGATAGAAATGAGATCTCAAAGGTATTTTGGTCATTGATGAGGGTACATATTTTATCACAACACATCTTGTTGCCATGGCAACTAAAATA
>JAAUXT010049601.1_pt1 | contig 14861 bp, 15 predicted proteins | sample 7278171 | NCBI WGS metagenome assembly JAAUXT01 (sample SAMN14350112, study PRJNA611818) | marine sediment metagenome | isolation source: surface marine sediment (1.8m) | place: French Polynesia: Moorea | collected 2018-08 | reverse complement strand
ATGACCAAGCAGGGCCACAGATGCCCCTGTCCATACAAATTATACGAACCCGATGTCGCCACCCCCATCACGCCCCACCCCCACCTCCCCACACAAGTCCACACAACACATGTTGAGCAGGAATTTTCGCCCCCCCCCCCCCACCGTCCCTGGGGATTTATTGCCAAAAAGTTGCGCGTGACATGGGATGTGGCCACAGGACAGCTACTCCCGGACCCTGCACAGCCCACTGCCCCGCACGACACTCGGGTCGTAAATTTCCGTCTCAGCCATTCAAACTTCGTTACTCGACGAGCATCAAAACAACCCCGTTGTCAAGTCAAGTCACCGTCGCGCGAAACATCGAGCACTTGGGCACAACTGGGAAAGGACAGTGTGTTTGCCCCCAACGCCTCAACGAAAACTGTCCCAGATCCAGAACATTGTGTTCTGGACCTGTTTATCTGACAGCGGTACGCGATTTTGTCGCTTCGCTTGGATCTTCACCATTGCGATTTATAAATTTCTAAAACTGTGATTGTCGTTTCCTCCTCTCGGCGAACAGCTCCGAAGCTGGATCCGCAATGAGATTCATCAACCCCTTTGGAAACGAAGCTGCAGAAGCGAAGCGAATGGAGGAGGAAGGACGAACGGGGCTGGTGATGGTTGTTACTGCAAGGCAAACAGAGGCACGCTTCTCTCCCTGCGATAAACCCACTGCACTGACAGACGCCGCGTCCAACAACACATATCACCAACCAAAATACATTTCGAGGCCAAAGTAAACAAAACGTTTGAGCTTTTTTGACAGGATACGTTCCCCCGTCACTGGTGAAGAGTGGTGAATACGGAATCCAACCCTCGTGACAGCCACGCGTGAACCAGATTTGGTTTCGCTCCGTTTTCGGGGAAACGGAACCGTGTCGCAGGTCTGATCTAATTTCCGCGTAACCACGAAATGTTGCAAATGTCGTGTGCACGTCCAGGGCAGCAGTGATGTTTACAGCATTTCAAGGTTGGCCAGGCCATCTGCCGATGCTGATGCAACGCGCCTTTTGAATTCGCACAGGGAGGATTCAACCCCTTTGCTTTCGCAACGGCCAAAGTTCTGCACCAGATTTCAAGCAGAAAAGCGCAAATTTGCATCCCAACTGCATCACACCACTGGTTGCCTTCCCATAAAGTTGGGGCGTTTGGGAGAAAATTTTGTGAGAAAACGTTTTTGACTTTCTTATTTCTTGTCAGAAAGAGCGAGGTGACCCTCCATCCAACACCCGGATTTGAGTACAAATTTGACAGCCTCGGCGCGTCTAGGTCACGCTGATAACGACGGCCCGAAAACAGTAGTCGAACTCGTTGACCTTTGATCAAGTACAGATCTTCAGACCTTCTTCAGACCCGCAACCGCACTGAGTGCGCAGTTACGAGTATAAGCCAGCAGCAAGAGCTCTCTCTCCAAATGCGAACCACCACCACTGACTGCCAGAGCTGTGAAAATGGATTTTCTTTTTTGTCGCTGGGAAAAAGCAATTTTTGTGACAGACCGGGGGATGTTTTTATGAGTAGTAGCTCGAGCAGATGTGGGTTGAAGGGTGTGTGACAGACAGATGAGCCCCTGTAACATGACTGTGCAGCACCGCTCATCTGCTCCAGCCTCCGCCTCGCTGGTTCAAACTGGTTTCCTCCACTCACTCGGCCGCTGCGTCAGCTTGTTCGCTGTATCTGGGTTCGTTCTCGTCCCGGAACTGCTCAAATCCTCGCACGTGGAAACTCAGGAAATTTCATCATTTTGACAAGTCCAGCAGCAACGGCCTTGGAATTCGTATCCAGTTCGTCCCATGAAAACGAAATTTTGAACGTGTTCTGAATTCATTTTCAGGCACCTGGCTGACCGGCCACGAGGCAAGCAAATCTCCTTCCACATTGACCTTCCAAAATGACCTCAACTTCTCTGTCCTGAGGCAACCGTGGAATGTGGCCATTCGAGGTCCACTTCTCGACCCCTGGTCAGCGCAGGCCGGCCTTTGCCACTGACCACATCGCTCTGTCAGAAAACCTCAAAGCCCAGGATTCAAGAACTCGATCCAACACGATACAAACTCATGAACACGTCAAACACGAGAAAACTTTCAACTGTCACAAAAATCTGGCGCATCCGCCTTTGTTCAAGGCAGCTCGTCACAGCTGCAACAAAGAAAATTGTTGCTCAACAAAGGCCCCCCAACAACGAGTAAGTATCCTCCTCAGTCTTTTTGCCTGCGTCCCCCTCTGACACACATAAATGTGAGCATGGCTTCACATTTGCACCGCAAAATGTGACCAGACTCCACAAGCCCAGCGGGAAACTGATATTTGACCTGCACAAAGCGTCCAGAATGGAACTGATCTGTCGAACTCAACGCCGAGTTGTTTTTCCAAAATTCCCAAGGTTCCACTGCACAATTCATCTCCAAAATATACGGTAGCGTGCACATACCTTCCTCGAACTCGCCCCTAGACGTTCAGTCTTCTCACTGAAGCACAACCATCCTTTTCACCGCGTAAAACTTGAGCGGCCTGGCCTGTCACCATGATCCTTGAGCAACTGCTGAGAACAGCTGATGAACTGACCCAGTTTTCGTCACGTGACTTGCCGCAGCGGCCCCTTCCCACAAAGAACAAGTACCGGCTTTCAGCTTTCCTGCAGAAAGTACGAGTGCTCAAACATTTCTTGCCACCGCATTTTGTTTCGTTAATTTTAGGTCGTCATTTCGCCAATGCACGAGTACTTTTTCTCGATAAATGACAAATGTTCAATGTCAGAAACCAGTAAACAAGACAAAAGGGTCAACATGCGAGCATAGGTGGCGCTGTTGGAGGTCAAGGTCTGAGATGGCTAAAAATAAGTGGTCACCAGGCCGTTTTTAGCACCTCAGGACTCTGATCCAGCAGCAAAAATACATTGTCGTGAAAACTATGTCGAATACTCTCAAGTGCAAACGCCAGGACACCAGAAAAGAAGCAGCTGGACCCGGTTTTCGCTGCGACAAAATGTAGCCCCTGGATGCTGCGCATCTGTGGAGGCGCGTCGATTTAAAACCACCAGGCCACAATCGTGCGTGCCTGCGGTTGATGACCTGATGCACAGTCGGTTTGGGTCTGTGCAGATGTGTACTTGGCTACCATTGCAAGTCTGTTCACTTCAGAAAAAACGCGTTGGAGGTTATAGGGAAACAAAACACAAAATCAATCATTTGCTTGCATCAGGATCCACCACACCCTCATCGAACATGTCCAGGCCCTTTGTTTCAACTGGTGTCTTTTGTCAGACGTTCCCCAAGTTAGTTTGATGTACAACCAGTGAAAAAGTTTCTCTATGCCAAGTCAGTCGAACACACACACACACACACACACACACGCACCATTCACCGACCTGTTTGTTGACGCCACTGCCAGGGCGAATGGGCACAGCGCGTGTCAACGCCGTTGTGCATTATGGGTTTTCACGTTAGTGCCGCGCGCGACAAGAAATTTTGCCGCATCCTGCCGCGCGCGTCAAAATTTTGCCGCCGCGGCACCAACGTGAAAACCCCTATTCTTGTGTGAAGTCGAGAATGACTTACAAAAGCTTCCCAATTGACCCCAGATCCGCCGCTGCCCCGTACTCCAACTCAGGACCCACCGAGGGGAAAACCGCGCTGCTCGGACGACGTTCCGTGTCTGAATCATATCTGGCGGTCGCCCATCTTGACAACCTTTATCAACTTTTGTGTGCAAAGGTAAAAATGTTAAGATAACGATTGCCTCTTGTCTGACAAGTTTCGCAAGTGGCTGTGAAGCCAGGGACCCTGGGACTGAGACTGATTTCATGCGATTGTGTCTTGGACCGCTGGCACAGATTTGGTCTCAACTGTGAGTGCAAAACTGGTGGGGGTCCTGACAAACGTCACGCTGGGTGGAAACGCAAAGGGCACTGCATCGCAAGCGACCCTGCAGTTGGGTAAATCTGATTCTTGTCCGGCGGAATCAGACTGCAGGCCAAGGGCAGGGACCAAGCCTCAGGAGGGAGTGGCTCACTCAATACTTCAGTGTGAATGTCTGTAACTGTGCAAATGGATTTCTTGGGGGCCAGGACAGGTCCCTTGGGCCCCCGTTGGGACCGTTCGAATCATGACGTGATGCCCTCAGCGTGCAGCGTGACGTAGCGTGCCCTGCACGTCAGGACGTCGGGTCTCAGTCTCCAACAGACACAAGTCCCATTCGTTGTTCACCTTATCGCTCAAAAGTTATGCACCTGGAGACTCTTCATTCGTTTGACGTCACATTCTCTTGTCCCCATGCACGGTTTCATAAATTTTCTTCTTTTTTTTCTGTCTCTGTCACTTTCATTGTGTTTCAAACAGAGATTGAAGGTCAGATGTCATTTGATGTGCACGTGAGTCTGTCGGTGAAGGAAGCGCACTGTACTATGCCTCGCGACTTCCTGTCAGGATGTCAGTCGGACACGACGCGCAGCAAAAAATTCGGGGCGTGCATGTGGAAGACGGGACCCCAGGTAACTCTCTGAATGCAACACGCAGCCAAGGACGCTCGTGCAGAATAGGAGACCAAGGACCACCAGACTTTCCCAACCCAGCCGTCCCTTCCTTTTCTTTTGCGATGTTCGCGGTTTGAATCGGTTGAAGGGCTTGTTCAACTCGACCGTTCGGCCTCCTATAAACACTTGACTTTTTGAGAGCTTTTACGTGCGCCGCACGTACATGTACTGCACTTGTGTTATCTCGTCGAGCGCAAGCACGGGCGTGGGGCGGGACAAAACTCCTTGCAACCTTGACAAAATTTACAAGCTGGGGAAACTGAACATTTTGCACTGGCAGTGCACAATTCACAAGACGCTCTTTTTTCCTGAAGGTCAATCCAGGTCCACTGCCCCCTGGATCCATCAGAGGAACCGTTTTGGGACGCATGCCGTTCAGGAATCCACAAGAGAAAGGCAGTGCGTATTTCACTTGTTTTGGTAGTTCGCAGTTTGCAGGTCACCGGAAATAACAAACACATCTCCACAAAGGGCACAGAAATTCGGTCAATTTATGCAAGAATTCCTTTGTCCTGCGGCCAGGTGGTGTTTTTTTGCAAACTTGCATGTGTTATCGTAAAATCTCGAACGCGCACTCGATTTTGATTGGCGTCGCTCGATGACGGGTGAACGTGAATAAATGTGAACAAACCCATGCAGCAGGGGATCCAGAGGGCCGCGCCCAGCAGAGAAGCTCACGGAAGGGGGCACCATCATCTGTCCCTGACTGTTGCACAGTTGGAGGTGCAAAAATGATGTTTTTGGACGAAGGGTCACGAGGGCTGGCTGAGGCTTCCTACATGGTTCCGTAACACCACCTCCGCACACGGGCGCGAACTGTTTTCTTTTGTGAACATTGCGATCTTTTTACATGCAGGTGGTACAATCTGATCACGTCGGGGTCAGTTTCCTTGAACAATGCCAGATCCGCCCCAGAAACGCTTGATGGAGGGAAATTCCAAATTGCGCTGACGATGTGGAAGCAGCCTGGTCACCGTGGAGTTGTTATGGACACAAATAACGCAAACATTCAATTACTGCAGCGTCAGGACTGCCGCTCAGTCCCTGGCAGGTTCTTGGTGGGTTTTCCCAATTTCGAGCAAAGGTGGATTCATATGTTGGTGCCCCAGAGCGAAGTGCCACCACACACCAGGTGACGGCAAAACCCAGCTTGGTCTGCAGTCTGTCCTCCATACAAACGGGTGGAACCAGATCCTCAACACCGTCCGGTGGGACCAGATCCACTGCACCAACTGGTGGGGCCAGATTCACCACACCAATGGTGAGGCCAGGTCCACCCTTCTAACTGGTGTGGCCATACCTACCACACCAACTGGTGGGGCCAGATGTACCACACCAACTGGTGGGGCCAGATCCACCACACCAACTGGTGGAGCCAGATCCACCACACCAACTGGTGGGGTCAGATCCACCACACCAACTGGTGGGGTCAGATCCACCACACCAAATGGTGAGGCCAGATCCTCCACACCAACCACCACACCAACTGGTGGAGACAGACCCACCACACCACCTGGTGGGGGCAGATCCACTGCACCAACTGGTGGAGCCAGATCCACCACACTACCTGGAGGGGGCAGATCCACCACACCAACTGGTGGAGCCAGATCCACCACACCAACTGGTGGGGCCAGATCCACCACACCAACTGGTGGGGCCAGTTCAAACGGGATTGGATTTCTGGTGATCCTGATAGTCCAGTCGATCAGTGCCAAAACTAGTGAAGGACAAATTCGCCTTTTTGGCTTGACGAGCTTTTTGCGTGATTCACTCAGACGCACAAGGATGAAGTGTCCTGAATAAAACACGAAGGCTCATCGTGCCAAAGTGCACCATCATTGCTCGTACATCAGAGTGTGCATCAATTGTGGAACAGACATATTGAACAATTTTCTTGTCATACTCGTAAATCTACACTTTGATTATTTTCAACCTACACAAAACTGGAACAAAACTGAACAATCAGCTTCCAGCGACCGGACTTCATCGTGATCCTAATCGGCATAAAAGCCTGCGCCGGATCCATGACAGGGGTGAAAGTGCGCTGCCTTTTGTTGCCTTCGTGCGTGAAACAGTTTCGCACATGAAGCAGTTTTCAAGTCAAGTGGGGGGGGGGGCAGCCTCGGACCCCATTCCTGGATCCGCCTGCGCAGGTCAACAGGGAACCAACCACCACTTCACTGAGTGGATTTCATCATGTCCCCAGATCACCAGACTGCAGCGACCAATCCTCGCTCTCCTCTCTCTCTGTCCCACGCACACACAATACATCACTGTCACACGCTCCACCAACTTCCAAACATGGAAACGCAACCGTATCCGGGATCCTGCTCCAAATATAGGTCCGTTACGTAATGGAGGTTCCCCATGCGGCGCCGGTGTAAAGAGGTCACAGCTGGGGGAGGCTGCGCGCGCAGCTTCTGCTGCAGGCAGACGCCGCCTCCCCCTCCGCGTGGTTCTGAGTGAGCAGTGAGGGATGAGCGGAGAGAGAACCTCCGCCCCGGGGGACCAGCTGTCTGCGGAACGATAGAGCCATAAACCACTGCTGCCGTACCGTCAGCGAATCCTTTGTTTGCGAAGCATTGGGACCCTTGTCACGCAGAAAGCGGGAGAGGGGATCACATTAGGGAGGTTCCGCAAACCCAAAACCTCAGCGTGGACGTGAGCGTAGACGTGAAAATGACCTGGGGAATGAATTTCTAAACTATTACAATGTTGGTAAAATTTGTCAAAATGTTATTCTCTCACTCGTAGTTCTTCACAAAACTCTGCATTTCACTGTGATGTGAAAAACACCATTTTCACATCACAAGATGGCGTAGCATGGAATTTCTCTACGCTCACATCCACGTCCACGCCACTTGATGCGGAACCTCCCTATAGATTGGCTTCAGAGTCGAGAGCGTGGGCGTCTCGTGTTCACCCCCCCCTGCCTCAGCTCGGCGATACCAGAAGGGACTGCAACACGCCGTTAGACCGCTTGCCAAACAGAGCCAAAGAGAAGGAACCAAGAGGACACATTGGGAACAGGCTGTACGTACAGGGTGTTTCAAGATTTCCAGTCTCCGCGTTGCGGACGTCAATGAATTGATCCACTTCCACAAAGGTCCCTCCCTGAGAGGCGGGTTTCTGCACACGCAGAGCGGTGCGTCCTTCTGACCTTGATTTACCTGATTGAGCGTTGTTTACGAGGCGGTTTGTTGCACATGAAACGCGCGGTACAGCGACGCGACCAGCTGATGTACGAGGTCAGGTTCACACTGAGGGGGTGTCACAGGCGGCGCCACTCGTTCGAATCCACGAACGCTTGCGTTGTCGCTTGCCCACCAGAAAATAAGCAGGTATTGAAGCCCGTTTCACACGGAACGCGACGAACAATGCGGCGTTGTATCAGTCAGTTGCGCTGTGCCGTCTTCTTCAACGCAGCGCGTGCGAGGGGACGCAACGCTTGACGCACCGAGTGTGAAGCGGCCCGAGCAGCTTCGCGCAGGCGCACCGCGCGAGCGAGTGCAGCGGGGGGCGCCCTATGTGCAGTGAAATCACCTGGAGGCGTGTTCGGGCAGCTGCACGACGAGCGCGCCAACTTTGCAACCACGAAAGAACAAGAGAATCTTGAAAATTTTGCTCCAGAAATGTATGAATTTCAAAGTGCATGTGATTTGCATAGAAAACTTGAAGAAAGTGCATTTGACACAGATATGATTGTGCAAAATGTGCAACGAAAACACAAGAAACCAATCATGGCAATGAAAGTATTATTTGACGCGTTTTTGTGACGCAGGTACATGTTTCCCTTTTGTCTGTTTTGGATCCACCTTTGTCAAAAGAGCAATTGTCTCCCCATCCAACGGGGAGTGAACCGACTCCCTCCCTCTCAAACTCTGGATCCGCCCCCGGTGACATTGTCTTTCACCTGTCCAAACGAATGCGAAACTTCTCTGAATACCGGCAATTCAGTAACACGCGATATACGGGTTGACTCCACACAACCATTGGTGGCGCTGCTGCAACCAGATGCAACAGCTGTACAAAGTGTTTCAGTACTTCGATTTCAAACGGAGGGGTGTGTCTCACGGCGCCGCTGCACACAACGAAAAGGCGTCTTTGTTCAGGGATCCACGCACGCGCACACGCTGCCCTTTCAAGGGCGCGCTGTTCGCATTTCTGCTGCACATGCGACGTTTAGCTCACTGCAGAGGCTCATCCTGGACAGAGATTTCACACACACACGTGCAATGTCTTTCCTTTTGCATCAAAGTTCACGACAAAATCTGATGCTGCGTCTTGTTTTCGACAGATCAGTCGTGGAATCCGCTGTGCACAGCCACGTCGCGTGACGCCGCGTCTTTCACGTCGTCAACGCTGCGTCGTCCACGTTCTCTGCGACGACGTTGCCTTGTTCACGTCATCACGCGACGTGCGTGGAGAGCGCGAACCACCCATTATCGCCCCCGGGGTTCCTTGCAGGCACCTGAAATACAAGTGGAAGAAGTCACCAAAAGAAGCGAACCGAGCGCGTGGAACACGCAGACGGCGGATGTTCCCTGGAACAGGTGCTCCTTTTGTCTGGTACTCTGGAGCAGTGAACAGGAGCCAGACTTGTCACGCACAACGCCCCCTCCCTGAAGGGTCAGACCCCAAGCACAGGGACGGACTCTCCCACCCCAACCCAGGATGAGCTGGAATCGTCTCGCGACCAAAGGCGGTCACAGTCACGAATCGGATCGGACCTTCCCACCGCAACCCTGGAACCGCACAACAATGAAATGTTTGGTGTTTGGGTAGTTTTTCTATTTCCGTCCGTTGCAAGTCCCGATGGTATATCAGTCGCAAAGGAAAACGCAGCGTGACTTCGACTGAACAAAAATCGCCACTTTTCTGGGGGATCAAGGTGCAGCACCCTTTGCAAAAACACACACAAAACTTCCTCAGGCTGCATAACAGCAAAGCCTATCATTTTCAACTTTTTATGAGGCCAAAGTGCATCTCCATAAAACACACACGTCTGCAAAGACAGATCCACGTGAACTGGCGAAACGTACAACTTTGCACTCGACACCCGCAACACGAAACGGCGCGGGGAAATAAAGAACAACTGAAAAGGACCCCTCTGGCAGGTGTGTCTGGGAACAAAAGGCGCGCACGGCAACAAGGCAGTGCATGGCAACGAGCACAACGCGTATCGTTTACATTTATGGAAACTTATGCAAATTTGGAAATGATGCAATGTCAACTTTGCAACTTTTTTCAGCAGACACACATAAAAAATGTCCACCTGACAACCAAAACAACTGCCAATTGAAGGGACATTTGGTTGGGAGTCAAGCGTGTTCAAGGTCTTGAGAATCTTGTCAAGAGACCGTGTCTGTCAGGAAAAGTGGAGAATAGCATGGCCTTCGTCAGTTTCTGCAGTGGACCGACGAGCATTACGTTTTGAAGATCAGATCAAACAGACGCGCCGCAGGCAAAGATTTTAAATCCACCACGATCATCGAGCCACATATGCAGCACGTCCCAACACAGCAATGTCCAAGCCCCCATGTCCTGCACAAAGCAGCACCGTTTTCTGCAGTTTCACTGAAAACCGTGAAAATGCTGCGAGCACCTGCCTCAGTTGGATCTATCGTCCGATCTCATTGTCTGGCCAGCGCAACAATGGTGTGAACAACACCACATAAAGGTCGAAATTTCCAAAGCTGAACAGTGTCAGTGACCTGAAAAAAGACGCCGCATGACTGTGAGTCATTTCAGGATACTGGTGGTTTTTTTGGCTTTTTTTTCGGGCGACACGAGATCCTGGGGCCTTGACCCGTCAAGGCAGACCGCTGTTCAGTGACAGCCAGGATGAAGAATTCCAAGCATACTGCGCATGTGCACCAGAACCACGAGTGGGCGGGTCTCGCTCCATTGGCGAAGACAAACATCCGGCATTCAATGGCAGCGACACGCCTGTTTCACGCTGCATGCGTCACGCACTGCGTTCCTTTTCTCACAAGTCAGCGCAGAACATCGCTTACAAGTGACACAGCCACCTGTACAAGGGACGAGCCGTGTAAAACAGGCGTCAGTTTAGGGGTTTTCACGTTGGTGACGCGCGGTTGGGCAGCATCAGAATTTTTGACGTGCGCGTCAAAATTCAACATGACGCCCAATGGAGAGCATCAAATTATCGGTCTAGACCGATCACACATTTTTGACGCGGGCGTCAATTTTTTGACGCGCGCGTCACTAACGTCAAAACCCTTTTTCCTATGTTGACCTCGACGTATACACGAAAAGCACAAACCTCGGAACCCACTCTCGCCCGCCTCGCCTTCCCAACCAACTTCAGGCTCGCCACGAGCCCAGATTCACACCAGACAGCCAGAGCAGGACCATTCACCGCCCTACTGAAAGCTGTGTCAATTGAATTTACGAATTTATACCTCTTGGTAGACACTCCAGCGGGGGGGGGGGCTCCAGCCAGCGGACCCAGATTGGGGTTGGACTTTGCATCCTGAAGGCTTGTTGTGTGCTGTATAAATCTTGTTTGTGTTCTTCACAGCGGACAATCCCCGTAACGGTGAAAAAGCTGATCTACACACTTGCACTGCCTTCACCGCCGCACCTACGATCGCTGTGCGTGCACAAATGTCATTCGGCCCGTTATCATTGCAACAAACGTCTTACAAAGGTACAACACACTGATACAATCACTGCGAATGAACGCGTTGGTACAAGTCACACAAGTGCAAGTTGCGATGGATCAAGGAGGGCGAAAGGGGAGGGGGGGGTACAAAATTTAGCCTCGCTCCACACCCTTTGCCAATGTTTTTAACGTTAGCTGCACCCTTCCGGGGAGGGGGCGAACCCCGTCACCAAAATCTGCATCCTTCCAGGATTTTCCCGAACAACCAGGGATCCGCCCCATGCCGAGTGCACAGAGGTCGTCAGACTCGGTTCAGTTCCAGCACGTCTCGAGTCTCGTCGGACCACGTGGAGCGGATCCACCTGCAGGGCCGAGTTCATGCAGGACGGCGTCCCTGCACCAAGTCCGTGGGCTGCTGCGGCTTAACAAACAAGAAATGCCCGCCATCGGGTGGTGGTGAGGCGAGGGTCGGGCTATGTTGAAATGGTCAAAATTTACAGTACGAGAAAGGTTCGCCCAGGTGGCCCCGCCAATAGCTAACCGCGAATGCAACCCACATTTAACATTGGCTTGTCCAGGGACACTTGACGCATTCCCTGTGAACCTCAGCATGCGAATCACGTGGACCTACTTTGTTGCGAACCGCTTCTCTTTCTCCGAAACGTCGTTCCTTCCTCAGAAACGTTATTTCAACTGCTGCTGGGTGTTGTTGCTCCTGGTGCCAGGAAAGATGGGGAGATAGGAGAGGAGGGTGGCACAGACTTCAAAGTCTGTGAGGGGAGTGGTGTCGATGAACTTTTTTTTCCGGAAGTTGAGGTTCTGACCTTCCTCCTTGGATCTGCAGTGCTGATTTCATATTTCAACCCTACCACCAACCACTGGGAACGCCAGGGGTCTCTGGGATATGCGCATCCATGGCGTCTCCTTCCTTGCATGCAAACGAACATTGGAACGGTGTCGCGACCCGTACCCTGGAATGGGTATTCCCTGTATCTGGTACCCTAGAATGGGTGTGCATTGCGTTTTGTACGCATCTCGTAAACTGAAGCGGGTACACATTTCGTCTGGTACCCTGGAGAAGTCGGGAGAGGAGCCAGACTTTCGTCACGTGACGCGTCCGGTTTCAACACGTGACTCCAGCCAAACGGTTTGTGTACCACAAACCCAGCTTCGTCACAAACGGATCCAGGCGACTGCACCTCAATAAGGAGTTTCAGATGCAACCCGTGGGAGCCTCTGTTCACACCAATGTTATGTGACCATTTCAGTGTCTTTCAACAGATGGGTATTCTTTGGATTCTTGGGCATATCTGTGCAAAATATGAGATGGAAATTTAAAGAATAACTGGATGATTTCTGAGTTTGAAAAGTGGTGTTCCCACGTATTTTGCCATGTAGCATGGGACCGGAGGGGGCTTCCCACGGGTTGCATCTGAAACTCTCTAATAACTGACCCTCTGAGGTTTGCTCTGCCAAGCAGAATCCGATCTTTCCCACATTGAGAACGGACTCCAATGGGGTGAAGATTCCTCGAGCGTACCATGGATCCACCACTGGATCAGCTGTGGGACGGAGTGACGACAGCTTGGATCACAAACTGGTCACACAGATCTACCCACAGACTTCACAGCTACGAACATCTACACGCCCACGTCCGCTCGTCCACACGCCTCAGAGTTCAGCGCAGCAAGACGTTCGCTGAGCGAACAACCGTCCCGAGTTCAACCGGAAAAGGTCAGTTGCGGAAACAGAACCGGAAGTGGTCAGTGCAAGATTCACAGCTCAGCAATAAGGTTTGCAAAGCGGGTGATTCTGTGCGTTCAAACAAAGGAGCCTGAAGAATTTTGAAACGTTTCTCGTCCTGGCTTGAACTCGCTTCGAACGAAACTCGGAATCTGCCAAGAAACCACAAGTTCTGACGAATCTCTGTTGGCTCAGCTGCTTCAGGCATCTTGAGCACAGCCGACCGTGGTTGAGGTCTGAGTACTGCACATGGTCCAACTCCCCAGGAGAAAGTTACGCAATCAAGCCAAAACGGGAGTCGAGAAAACCGCCGATGCTCCAAACACACACACACAGACACACACGCACACACACACACACGTGCACACACACGTGCACACATACACACACACACACACACACACACACACACACACACACACACACCACTGAAACAACAGAGATGTTGAACTGTTGGAAATACAGGTGCAAATGCGGCGAGCAATTGGCAGATCAGCGGCCATAATCTGCCCAGTACTTTTCGTGCTTCGAACATCCGAGCTGTTACATTTCCGAATCACACCATCGATCGCGTGACCCGCTCAGAGACGCACAACAGCAACGCTCTCATCCTCGTCAAGGACTCGTCTCCACAGTCAGGCCTCAGGGCCTTTCCTTCCGCTTCCTGCTGCAGCCGCAGTGCGCAGAACCTGCAGGAGCCCAGAGTGCGTCTGCACCGGGCCAGATCAGCTGATCGCTCGCTCACGCGGGCGGAAATATCGGGCTGCGAGGCCTGGAAACGTTCCTCTCAACACACCTGAAGCTCCGCTGGAGAGGGGCGGCGGGAACCAGGGTTGTTGTGCAACAATGACATCTGCTTCCTACTCTTGATGTGGAGATCGCTGATTGGCTGCCGCCGCAGCTGAATGGGATTTGTGGGTCAGTGAGGTGAAGGGGAAGCGCTCTGACGTCACGACGTCAAACGTGTCAGAGGTGACAACGGATGCACGTGTTCTGGGTGCGTGCGCGTTCCCAGAATTTCAACTGTTACTCACTCATCTGCCTTCACCCACCCATCCCACAGTCCCAGCCACCAAACCACACACCCACCCAAGCACACACCCACTCGCCCACAACTGAGGGATTTGCGCCTCCAATGTACCCGAACATCTCGAGCCTGCGGCAGATTCAAGAACAGTACAGTCCCTGCCGGGGCACAAGTGATGAACTGAGGCACCTGGCAAGGTGGTTCAACCTTCTCACCGAGCAGCGAAACGAGAAGGTCACACATAATCGGGATGCTTCGGAGCTGACAGGTGTAAATTGCCAAGATGAATGTTCCGAGCCCCCACCTGAGATTTGTGTTTTCCGTCGGGTCCTTGAGCGACTGACACAAATTTCATCACATTGGGCGAGGCCCACTTTGGGCGAGGGGGCGAGGACAGCCCCTGCACGTGTGATCCCACGCGTAAGACGACCTCTCTCTGCTCAGGGGTTCCCCCTCTCGGTTCTGCTGGCAGCTGATGCAACGCGACCCGAAAACAAACAAACAAACAAGCAAACAACAACAGCCATTCCACACCGGACTCCCTGTGCGTTGCACCACCCCTTCAACAAGAGACAACACACGATGCGACTTTGTTCACACTGGATGCGTCTTGTGTTGCGTCCCTTGTCCGTGGATGTTGCGTCACGCGCCGTGTTCCTGCCGTGTCCTTCATTTACTCTGGATGTGCGCCCATTGGCTTGCATAACGCATGCACGATTCTACAACTCTGCGATCACAAAACCACTCGTGTGTGCTTGCATCGTAGTAGAAATGGGTTCTCACCTCACAAAAATAGCTCCATGGAGCTCGCGGTGATTTGAGGAAATTTCAGTTGCTCTGATTTGGCTTGCTCTGATTTGGCTTGCTCTGATTTAGCTTGCTCTGATTTGGGTCACTCAGATTTGGCT
>JAAUXT010108458.1_pt1 | contig 14862 bp, 11 predicted proteins | sample 7278171 | NCBI WGS metagenome assembly JAAUXT01 (sample SAMN14350112, study PRJNA611818) | marine sediment metagenome | isolation source: surface marine sediment (1.8m) | place: French Polynesia: Moorea | collected 2018-08 | reverse complement strand
TAAAAATATTCAGAATATTAAAAATTATTAGGCGCTGCCAACACCCCGTACCAGGGGAGGAGTGTGGTGTGACACACCAGCTGTAAAAGTTAGAACCACCACTCACCAGATGGCGTGATTGGGACAGTCTCTCCTGAGATACCAACCAGTGTGTTTGTGATATCACTACACAATCCGGTCCGTTCGGCAATTAGATCCATACCAGCCTGACTTACTGACTCCCTGACCCCTGCTAATTACAACACGGCATCAAACACAAGGGTGAAGTCACTCTCACTCAAGCTGGGAAGTTTGCATTGGTGGTGCCCGAAGTGAGGCTGCCTTTGCCCTCACACACGAACAATCACTGTCTCCCATCAAGAGGTATTACCATTCTGGTATCCAGATATGGAATAACTCAAGTCTGCGAGAACGAAATTTTCTGCCTGGGCTGTGCATGTTCTTGCGACTTCGGGAAAGACTACAGAATCGGCTCGTCAGTCGTCTGGAATCAATATTGATTCGTCCTTGTACTTATGCACCTTTTTTGTGACCAGAGAACGAACCGATCCTCAACCAAGGGGAACAAACATCTCTCCACTGCCTGTCAACTTCTTTTGAACACCATTCCTGATCTCTTTACATCGAAGGGACATCACACCAGAATGGTTGGAATGCCACTGCCAAGAAAGTGAACAGTTCGTGTCTGAGGTTTCCCGTCCGTGGCTATTTCTAGGGTTTGTTCCTTTCAAGACAAACTTGGCAGATCCGCTGACTTACTTTACGTTGCAGGAGTTGAAGGCAATTCGTAACTTGCTCTTGCTGGACGTTTCTTCAGCCCCCGTGAAAGGCGGTGAAACGTACACCAGCTGGTTGACACAAAAACAAATTTTGTCCACTGGGTGCTCGAGGTATGTTTGCGTTGCGGGGGGAGGAGGGGGCGGAGTACTTTCTTGATCACTGATTGTGGTCGAGCATTTCCCATTCAATCAGAATCGTTGCCGCCGCAAGGGACAGGTGACGCTTTGTCTGGAAGTGACAGGACTGTCATGGAAAGAAACTAAACAAACAAGACCTTCAAACTGTGTGGTGGTACGAACAGTCAAAATGAGGAACATTGTGAGGGTCTTTCTGAGTAGATTGTTGCTTGTCTCATGTTCCGTCAATGAGTTAGTTGCTCAAGCAGCCCCATTACAAATGCAGGACAGTACCGGTAATTGTTTTCTGTGAACAGCACCAAACCGGGTTGGCGCTGCTTAAATCGCACTCCTCTTGTGTTGCACTCTGCTGGCACCCCCAGTGACTGCCTCCCTCCAGCGCGCTCGTGTGGTTCTGCATTGCAGTATTGATGGTGTGTTGGACGGAGGGATTCACACTGGCGAAGTAACCGAGATTGTCGGGCCTGCAGCTTCTGGTAAAACTCAGGTTCGTCGACCATACTCGTACGTTTCAGTTGCTCACAATTTCAGTGTTGTTCCGTTTGGACGACTGTCGTCACCAAACATGTCGGGAATTTGCCTGAGAGCGTGATGATCTTTCCTTTGTTTCTCTTGAAGTTTTGTTTGTGCACATCGGCGTCAGTGGCCACCAGCGGCAGGTGCGTCTTGTATTTCGACACTGGTGGCTCCTTCGATGTTGCACGATTCCACGATGTTCTTCAAAACAAAGTGTCACACCAAAAGGTACTGGTGACTGAAGGGGATCTGTTGTCGCACACTAGACAATCTCACTGCGTTCGCTTTTTGCGACAAGAAAACACGTTTGTGCTTTCCAGGAAAGGAATCACACTGATCCCGTAGCTTTGGAAGAATTTTTTTTCTGTTTTTGCATTCTACAGGACTTCAGGTCAGCGTGTCAAAAGATTCGAACTTGTGCAGTGTTTGATGTGTTTGAATTACTGACACAATTGGAGCTTTTGCAAGCACAACTCTCAAACCAGGTGCGTTGCAACAACGGGAAAAATTACGAAAAGCAGATCAATGTGAACAGTGATTCTCCCGAGACGCTCGCTTTTCTGACAGGCACACTGGTACGAGCTCACAAAACAGTTGTCTTTTTCAGCACGAAAACTTCCACGATCTTTTGTCTCTGATCGTCATTGACAACATAACTTCAATCATATCGCCCATCTTGGGTGGGCAACAGACAGACGGTAGGCCCCTGCTTTACATCGTCGTGTTCGTTCACGAGCCGTGCGAAGTTCAACACGGCTCTTGCGCATTGTCATTGCAGGACACGGCTTCATGATGCATGTGTCGAGAGCATTGAAATCGCTAGCTGCAGACCACGCCGTCGCTGTTTTGGTGAGCGTTGTGACGGTGGCAATCACACACTTGCAGTTTTGTACTGTCTCAGAATATTCTTTCTTGTCTTTGTCACAAACATGTGTGTTCAAAACGACGCTCCAAATTCTTCTCCAGATCACCAACAACGTTGTGTATGACCCTGCAAAGGGAACAAAGCCGGCGCTGGGTCGCAGCTGGGCGTCCGTTCCCAACACGCGGCTCGAGCTCGTGCGACCGAGCAACGTCAGTGGCAGAATCACTCCGAACGTCCGACAAGCAGTTCTGGTCAAAAGTGCGAAATTGGTGCGTTGTTGAAACTTGAGGCACAAATCCGGTTTTGTTTCTGTGAAAGTAGAAGCATTTTTATCAGTGTCTTCCTCGTGGAGCAGTTGAGCGGCAGCAAATTTAATCGGCATGCTCTCACTGAGGCCATTGACACTCGAAGAATGTCTCTCAGGCTTGTTCCCCTGAGAGTTTCTGTCACAAAGTTCTCATAAATTTTCTTTTTTGTTTCAGAAAGTCGGCCAAAAGACACCATTCAGGGTGACAAACGTGGGTCTTGAAAAATCTGACTGAGGATCAGGTTCGACGAGTTTCACAACAGGGAAATGTTGCAAGGCATCATCGAATGGTAGGTGCCTTTTTCACTGACACCACAAGTCGAGTTTGCTTTCTGCGCTGCTTTCTCCATAATCTTCGAGGCGTTTGGCGTTGGCGTTGTGTGGGCAGGTTTGCTTTGGAAGTGTGAAAACTAGACTTCCCGTCATATCCTGGACGAAATATGGAATTGCAGTGGTCAGAGCACAGTACAGAAGATGGAAATCACTTCTGTTCTCTCTGAGAAGTTGCTTGTTGCTCAAGTTTCACACTCAGCTGAAAGATCTGTTGAATCTCTGATGGGCATCGAGATTTTGTCGAGATTTGGACGTTTGGCGGTGGTCTGGGTTTGACTTGCCATCAAATTAGTCAACCTCTTTCGGGTGACCAGTCTCTCGCCTGCCTCAACAAGACTGTTGGAGGCTCGTGGATTCATCGTGTGTTCATTTGACCGGCAGTTAGCGAAATGGTTTCGCTCTGCTGTTCAAGTGTGTGCTTCTTCCAACCACACTGATGTGTCTTTCTTGGATGAGCACGCTTTTCAGGTGATTTGAGGTGGGTTGCGCGATTTGGGCTCAAGTGAGCCAAGTCGGTGCAAGCCAAATCAAAACACCTGTCTGCAGTGTCTTCTAAAAGTATATGTACAGCAGTTTGATAGTCAGGATGAGGATCAATTTGGGATCTTTTGGGCTTTTCTGGTTCATTTTGGGTTGGGGATAATGTGTGAGGAAGGAATTTGTTAAATTTGAATTTTTGGGTTCCTGAGGTCAAAAAGGTTAAATTTGGAAGTATGGAAAAAATGGGGTGTGGATGTAGAAATATCTCCATATCTCAGAAGATATAAATATTTGGTGAAAGAAGTATATTCATGAAATGCAGTGTATTGTATGGGGGTTTGAGAGGTAGTATTCAATTTTTAATTTTTGAAAATTTTTACATAGTTTTAGGTGGGGCTAAAGTTGGGGTTAAAAAGTCATTTTTAATAGAAAATTAAAAAATTAGATATAAGGCAATTCTTTCAGTTGATATATGAATATTGTTGTGAAACAATGTATAAAAGTTCCAGTTGGTCAAATTTGTTCCATTTGGGTGTGTGCTAAATGAGTTCACAAGTTATGAATATCAAGTGGAAAAAGTAAAAATTTTGATAAAAAAAAAAGTGACTCAAATCAGAGCAAGCCAAATCAGAGCAAGTCAAATCAGAGCAAGCCTAATCAGAGCAACCGAAATTTCCTCAAATCACCGCGAGCTCCATGGAGCTATTTTTTGTCTCCATGGTCACAAAGGGCTCGCTTGTACTCGCCACGATGTGCTGATGTGGTAACCAAGTTCAGATAGGTTTTTGTTGGCAGTATTGAACATCTTCGTGGTGCGCGTTACGTCGCCCTGTCTCATTTTCCTGCGAAGAGAACTTGTTTTGGGCAGCTGGTTATCGGCAGGACGCGGGTCTGAGCATCTTGACCTTTTGGGTGGTATCATCTGTCGGAAGCTGACTCCATGTCAGAATCTGTCGTGTCTCCTCTGTCGCGCCGTCTCGTTGACTGCTTGTAGAAGCTTTTCCCCTCGTAATCCTACAAAATACAGCTGAACACATTGCGTGCTGCAGTGTCGAGACTGCGAATACTTGTTCTCGTGACCGTGATGTTCACCACAGGCAGACAGATACATTTGAATCAGTGCCTCGAGAGCTTTGTGCAACCTTACCGAAGATGCGAGAGATGACCAGCTGAGACTGAGGAACACAGCGAGTAGAGTGATTATGATTCCGATTCCCAGCACCATGGACCCTATCAATATCAACCTGAAACAAATGGTATTGTGGACAACCTGCACAAGTCGAGACACTTTTGTTGACTAGAAAAATGGGAAAACTTTGGAACGAGTACAAATTGGCTGCGCGGCGATCTGAGACCTTCTTTGCTCCGGTTACTGGCAGTGCGCAACAATGCAGTTGTGGGTTCGTTTCATTTTTTCTCCAGAAGGCAGTTCGAGATTTGCATGTGGGGTAGGTTCCCTTGAAGCAAGTACGAATGGACATGTCGTCTGGAAAACATGTCCAGAAAGCGAAGGAAACAAATCATCTTTGTGCCTTTGTGTATTTGGATTTGACGTGTGAAACGCTCACTTGCAGGTCCGAAAAAAAAACAAACTTGAATCAAGATCGACATCTGCACAAGACTGTTCAGTCTGTCCCTCCACCCCTACTCCACTGTTGGGCTATGCGAGAGGGCATGGTGAGAGCCTTCCTTTACCCATGGGCATACAGGTGCGGTGACACAGATGATGAGGTTAGATTGGAAAAAATAGCTCCTTGGAACTCGCGGTGATTTGGAATTTGAAAAGGAACCTTTGTGCATTCTTTGTGCGTTCTGGTCGCAGTTCGAGTCACAATGCGTTTTGGTCACAATGCATTCTGGTTGCTACGATATCTATGTATATATGTGTGTCTATTTCAGATTTATAATTTGAATGCACCTGAATAGGCCTCAATTATGTGTATCTTGTACCTGTACCTAATTTCAAGCAAAGCTGAAAACATTTTGCCTGATGTCCAACAAGAATACTTTCTGATCAACCCAAATTTGCATCCCGAACTTTGACACACTTGAAAACCATACACATACACAAATATACATACACAATTTTTTTAAAATGTTGAAAAAGAATGACATCAACACCCAACAAAGAGCAACATTTCATCAATAGATCTGTGTCCTTTGTCATACATTTGTACTTTCTGAGGAATCTCCAAATATGTGCAAGAAAAATTTAAACTTTTTCACCCTCATAAACCCACTAATAAATCCAAAAACCCCCCAAAGGTCCAAATTGAACCTCATCTTTCCCAAGAAAGTGCTGTGCAGGTGTTTCTCATGCAAGAAACCAACAGGTTTTGTTCCGGTTGTTCGTGGTTCCAGTTGCTTTTTTACGCGACCTGGAGCAATTGACCAACCTCCTCAAATCACGTAAAAACAGCTGGTCAGAGAAAATGATGTGAATTTGAAAATTTGGAAATGGCCTGCATCAACGAGAACATTTCACAGAAGATTCCTGATTTGAACATCATTCGTGGGGTGGTGTGGTTGCGGTGTCTTTGTCGAAGCGAAAGTGCTTCTGAGTTATGATAGATTGCCAAATGTGTGTAAGCATCCAAATTGTAAATGTAGCTTTTGGGCACTGGCAATTTCTGGAAAGAAAGAAACACTTCGAAGGAACTGCAGTCATGTTGACTTGACAGCAACAGAATCATTTGCTGCGGGTTTTCTCCAACACACCACACGCAGTCCAAGAAAGGTCTAGGAAACTTGTCTCGCCTGTCTCGAGAAACTGAGCAGAGTAACGATGGGGCTGGAGTTCACGTGTTCCGTTTTGTCAAACTGGCCTCATGAAAAAAATTGGCTCAGGCAGAAGCTGACAACCTCCACTTCTGAAGATGATTTTGTCACGTGAGAGCTGGCTGGCTGTTCATCCATGTCTCGTTGACAAAGGTAATTGCTTCATGCTCGTGGCAAGATTCATCAGCACAGCAGCTCCCGTTCCAGACTTTTTCGTCGGGATTTGTGCAGAAGTTGTGCGTTTACCTCTGCGCTGGGTACCATTGTGTTTTTGTTTTGTGTTTTTGTAAAGTACAAGTTTGCAAGAAGCATCGGCTTTGGTCTGTTCTGATCATATTTTGGCGTCACCACTGGTGTCTTCATGCAGCGAGTTGCTCGGTGCAGAGCTGCTGAAGGTTGCACGCAGAGAGTCTCACATACAGATATGTTGTGTGCCGATGGCACTCAACGGCTTTGAGTCAATCTGATTGCAATTTTGTGCATGCTGAAGTTCTGCTTCACTGTGTTGAATCAGAGCGCCCACCGACTTCTGCTTCAATTTCGTGCACTGACATCCTGAAATCCTGTGCAATCAGACAACAGGTTATTTTTCTGAGGTAACACACATTGTGGACCGTGTAGGGACCCACTGGCCATGTTTGTCCAGGCACCTACCAAGTGGATAATCATCAAATCATCGACACCAGAAGTGTTCGAATTGTTGCATGAATGCCGCTGGTCCATGAATTCCAAGCGTGTGCTCAGCTGATCCCTTGGTGATGTAAAAGGTACAATGACAAGTCATGCCTGTGACAACGTCAAACTGCTCCAGATTGACACACAAAAGCGGCAGGGCAACCAAGGCAGAGCACTCGTTCACTCCGTTGCAATGCATGCAAGTTCAAATATCACCCCAGTTGTTCAGTGGAGCACCAGCAAGTGTTGGGCCTTTGCACAGACACACCCGTGATCACAAGCTATGGTCAGCACCTTCCCTTTGGAAAAGTATTTCATTCTGTGCTCTGTGGAAGGCCACCTTTTCACCAACTGAAACACACAGGACAGTGAAAAACACACAACCAAGAAAGGAAATTTCTGCAACAGTGGCGATCTGAAGTGCTTGAACAGCAAGCAACATGAAGAAAGGAACAGTTTGTATTCGTGGCATTGTACAGATAAAACAGTTCGCCTATGTGTTCACTGTTCATCTTTTGGATCAGAAGGGACTGGGTGAATGCCATCACCTTCAAAAAGTCTCATTGTGCTCTCTCCTGTGCCAACCCAGCTTCAGTTGTGCGATGTCCATTTCGGGCAGAGCACCAAGTGGTGGTGCGATCCATGTGTAGACGAGTTCAGCAAACACCAATGACAGTTCTGGCAAAGAAAATCCAAAGAGGATCTGCACAAGACTTTGGAGAGAACTCCGCACTAGAACAGAACTGACAATGATATTTACACCTCGTTCAGCACGTTGAGTTGGATGGAGAATGCCCCTTTGGGACTGGAGTCAGCTCAGATGCATTCCAAAAAAGTGGTTTTGGCTTTGCTAGAAATGCAGATGATGCCATTCAAACAAAGGCAAGAATTCAAGTGACCATTCCTTCAAACTTCATCTTGTGCGCACTGCCAGAAAGTTTAACCCAGACAAGCTCAAATTTAAAACCAAGAAAGTGCCTCTTCTCAATGCAGATCTTTGTCGTTGATAGCCAGAGGTTGAGCACAATTATGACACGAGGTTGTCGTATTTGTTTGCATCAACCTTGTTGATCTGGACCTTTGTCGTTTTTCAAAACAGTGGTGTAGGAAGTTTATCATTGCGAAGGAGGCAATTGGCCAACAGCAGATTATGTTTGAGCATTTTCCGGTGTCTCCAAAGTGCAACAACATCGCCCTGTGTGTTGCAGCTTGAGACATCCCCGTTGATGAGCACTGTCCACGCTGTCTTGTAAATGCTGCATTCTGTCACTTTGTGTGGCAAAGGTTCGTGCCTTTTGCCTCCTCGGGTGTTTGATTGTTCACCACCCCATCATGTAACCTGTCATAAGAGGTGGGGGACTGCGATCATCTGTCTGGAGAATGGTGCCAGCCTAACGACGCAGCACAGGAGTCAGTCTGACTGACCAAGCCAGATCCAGTTGGAACCACCTCAGACTTGTCCTGTGGACAAATTAACAACACACGTTTCATCCCAATCCATGCAACTCCCAGAAGCTGGAAAGAAAACCGTTTTGCACAAGTGGTTGAGTAGCCACCCGGAAGTGCCGGACGATTGAAGCTACACTCTAAACTGTCCCTTTTCGCTCATACTTTGTTTCTTGAGTTGAAAAAGACCTGACAAGTTGGCCTTGCTGGCGGAACACAAAATTTCCTTGAGGCGACTCACTGGAGGATAACCCAAATGAAGTCACTGAAAAGCCAAGTGCTCTGTGTAATTTGATAGAAATGGCCCGAAGTTGTCACAGTTTCGAGCGAACCCATGGCAGCTTCGCAGAATCTGAGACATTAGCTCGCTGTCTGCTCGTCCGGAATTGTAGATCTTGGCAAAACAAACAAAATTCTCTTTCGAAAATGGCTTGTTTCATTCGAGAATGTGCCCCCCGCCTCGGGATCGTTTTGCCGTTTTCTTGATTGCAACAATCCTCAATTAGTCTGCCTGCATTGAAGCAGTTGAATGGGCATCCGATGTCTTTCACACAAGACTGAATACGTCGCGCAAAGTCTACATTTGTGAATGAACAGTGCGCAATTCGGTCCATTGTGTGAGAGGTACTTGCACAACAGATGAGTCCCGGGTCGGAAGAAGCCTGACGGAAGAAGCCTGACCTCACACTCGAGCTACCTGAACAACCTGATCGTGTCTCATGGAAGGTTCTCTTGTCTGCCTGTCTTGCTTCCTGTGACCACGAACAGGAAAAAACACATTTTAGAAGCAGAATTGATATTCGGTTGGACTTGGTATTTTTACTCTGGGCACGTGCGCACCCTGCAGACAAACAGATTGGTGAAAAGTGGTCTGTCTCTGCACGTCTTCTGCCACAACAGAATAAAATTGTCGTGGTTTCATCGATGTTCTCTGCATATCTGCACGGAGGAGACGGATGAGCTATGGCTGCGATTCTCAAGGTTCAATCAAGTTCAGTTGTTGACACATTTTCCGTTGGACCTCCGTAAAGCAACGGAACATTCAGGCATCGGGCATGTCGTCAGAGGCACGTCCTTCGGAGCGAGCCTATGTTATGCACTGGATTGTAAAGCTGGAGACATGACGTTGTGGCGGGCGGGCGGGCTGGGCCGACTCACAGTTCGACCAATCCTTTCCAGAAGCCAGGGTACCTTGTGCACAGTTTTGTATGTAACTGGTCTGATGAGGCCTCAGTAAGAATTTTGCTGATCTACTCGGGAACATTTTCTTGCGATATTTTCCGTCTATGTCAGTCGTACACCCAAAACCGACAATTGCGTGTGACAATAGTTACATGTAATCGTTGGTTTTTTGCTTCGTCTTGCCGATTGCCAGCACGGTCGCTCCTGCAGCGGCGAACACAAGGCCCACGCTTCCACAGCAAACGAAAATTGGCTTCGGCTTCTTGTTCCTCTGGAGTTGACATGGAGTGTGCGCCGGCGGCTGGAGCTGGTTTTGTCGGTCTCTCTTGGTGTGCATCCTTGGTGCGGCAGTTAGTTGATCACCTGCAGACACAAGACGAGAAGGAGTCTCCTCACGACCGTCCTCGCTACCAGCCAAAAAAGAAGCAGTGCACGAAGGAAACTGCAGGTGCGATGTCCCTGGGGTGTTTGTGGTACAAAATTTGTTCGTCAAAAGTATACAAACAGGAGGCAAGATGCACCAAAGGCACAGTTGTAATGTTTCCCTGGCAACAACATTGTTCCTCAGTGACCAACTCTTTTGCAAGTAAATTTTGTGGTGTGAGGTAAATGAAGTTGAAAAAAAAGAGAATTGGGCTCAATCTTGGTTGGGAGCTTTGCATCATTCAGAGAACATTTCCTATGCAACAGCACCCTTCCCTGGCAACCAAGAGATTCTGTAGTTCAGCCAGTGGCCGGAGCTTTAGTACCAAAGCTTTTCATTGAAAGAGTGTCTTCCAAGATCATCCATATGATTCCAAAACACCCAAAGTATTGTGCCTGAGTTGCTGAGGTAAAGGGGGAGGGACAAGGTAGGGCAGGATGCGACATGAGTCTCAGCTCGGGCGTGCGAATGTCAATGACCCCGTCGTTGGGGGATGGGACACGTATCATCTGCGCAAAGACAGCATGAAAACACAAACAATATTTTTTCAACCACCTCTGTCGCTTTTTCGCTTTTTCCCTGAAGGGATACAGCACAATCATAATCCGGGCAGGTTGTTGCAAGGGTTCCTTGGGAAATGGTGACGAAAGCAGCTGTACAAAAACATCACCGAACAGTTGCATCAGACAAGGACAGCATCTTTGTGCTTCATGTCACAGAACTTATGAGGATTCTCTGACAAGTAGCACATTTGTGTCCTGACCGTCACAAGGTTTCTTAAAGGTGAAGTTGTGCAGAGAATGTCGTTCCTTTTTGCCAAAGGCGAAGGACGAAAGTGTAGCTCGAAACATGTCACTTACATATCGTCTTCGGAATCTGTAATTGTGCAGAGCAGTGCATGGACTTGCGGTGGACACGAAAGAAGTGCCACTAATGATGCATGTATGTGCTGTCTCTTGCACTAAAATCTCATCCGTAGCATTTGTCCACTCTTGGCACAAACGGACGACACGTACGAGACGAGTGAGGCCCGAGCTTGGCGAGCGACGAGTCTCACCACTTTTGGCGTCAAGCGCATTGTTGGAGCAAAGTGCAAAATTGTGGAACTTTCAGGTACAAAACCACGACTCAGTTTGCTTACCTTTACAAGCACCGTCTTGTGTGTTCTTATCCGTTGGTCACACAGACTCCTACACGGTCAGGACTTCAGGGTAAAAATCCTGTTTCTTTGTGCTTTATGTTTTGAAGTGAGGAGTTGATCTGCAGAAAAGAGGAGACAGACTGCTTCTGCTCGCAAGAAGCAGCTTTACTTTGGAAAGAGACTCTCACAAGCACGGGTTCGACGAGAAATTTGTGTGCGTGTGCTTGTCACAATTTTGTTTTTCTGACACTGCGAGTACATCATGTTTGTGTTTTAGATCTGAAAGAGGAAGAAACTCTCCTGACAATCATGCAGGCTGTGTCCCTCAAGCAAACATGACCGGCTTTTGCGAGGTGCGTCTGATTGAGGTTTTCGAATTTGAGATTCCGAGAGAGGAACATGGTGCAATTGGAGTGTCTATGAGCCTTTTTGACTCTCATAAGAGATTTGAAGGATCAAATTGTTCACGCAATGGGTTTTTTTCACAAGAACAGGATCACAAACTATCGAACACTGAATTGACTTTTCAAACTCGTATCAAGAATAAGAGACACTCTCTTTCAAATTTCAGCAGATCTACCTCCAAGGAAATTGCTGCTGGCATTACATGTAATTGCATCCCACGAAATTTTATCCTCTTACGTACATGCCAGTGCTAAATCAGGATTGAGGAGAAAGAGGATTGAAAACAGAAACAAGCAAGACAACGCGCACATCTTTACGAGTATGTCCATGGAGACTTGGAATTCTGGCGGTATATTTCACTTTTGTCAAAGACAAGACGCACTCGACAATGAATCTGCTGGTGCAGATGTAACAAGTTGAACACAAAAGCGACAACGTGATTTTGTTGAACACAGAAATGACAACATGGTTTTGTTCAGCAAACTTGTTTCTGCGATCGTTCTCAATCAAGACTATTGTTGGTTCGCTGGGTTGTGTAACCGCACAGTTGGAGACTCATTTTCCAGAGTCGCTCCAAATCAGCGTGATAGATGTTCAATTTCTGCAAAGCTGCTTTTCTTCCGTTCACGAAAGTCAGGTCCGCTGCAATACGTATGTTGAAACTAATGTTCGAGGACACGAAAAGGTACGAGGCTAATTTTCCAAAGTTTTGATTCGTGCAATTTTTGAGTGGGTTCAAAACTTCTGAAAATTTTCAAACTTGCCTGAAGCAATCAATGGGAGTTACTCTTCGGTCTGCACACCATCACAGTGATCCAAGTCGACCCAGTCATGATCCAAATTAGGTCAGAAGTTGGAGTGCGCAATTGAGTCAGCGATCCTGAGCGACATGCAACCATTTCTGGTTTGTGTTTTCTTCACTACTTTTTGTACCATGCAACGCCTTTTGGACCAAAGACAGAACCTTAAATTTTTAGTTGCGGAGGGTTTGACACCCGCTCAGTGCTGGACACGCCTTGAAGCTGTGTATGGGGAAGAAGTCATGAGTAAGCCGACAGTCAGGAGATGGCATTTGCGGTTCAAAGAAGGGGATGGCTTGACTCCAGTGACAGATCAACTGCGCTCTGGTCGACCGAATCTACAGACAACCCCAGCCAAAATCCAAGCTGCTCAAGAAGCTGTGCAAGAAGACTGGAGAGCCACCTTAAAAACTATTGCCGACAAAGTGGAAGTTTCGGTCACAACTGCACACAGGTTGCTCAAGAAGAAGTTGGAGTTGAAGCAGAAAGTGGCAAAGTTCGTCCCAAGGATTTTGACAGATGAACAAAAACTCATGAGAGTCCGCATCTGCTCAGACAACCTGGAACGCCTCCGGAGAGACCCAAATCTCTTGGATAAGCTTGTGTGTGGTGACGAGTCTCCAGTGTACCTTTTGGACCCAGAAACAAGGAGTGAGTCCAAGCAATGGCTGCCAAAGGATGGGCAACGCCCAGTCAAAGCTCTCCGGGGAAGGGCGCACCGCAAGACGATGCTGACCGTGTTTTTCGATGCCAGGGGTGTGGTCCTGAATTCAATGATGGGAAGGTGAACACTGACACTTACATTGAGACCTTGAGGTCACTGAGAGAGTGCATCCGATGCAAAAGACCGTTCCTATGGAAGGGTGGGGTCGATGGCAACACCGACTGGGAATTTGTCATCCAGCAGGACAATGCCAGCTGTCACACTTCCAACAGAACCCTTGCCTTTCTTTTTGACCAAGACCTCCTTGCCCACCCACCTTACAGTCCCGACCTGGCTCCCTGTGACTTTTTTTTATTCCCATATCTGAAGAAGCAGCTGCGTGGACATCGGCACCAGAATCTCCGGGACTTGAAGACTGCAGTCAGGCGTGTGCTCAGAAGCATCACTGAAGACCAGTGTCAAGAATCCCTTTGCAAACTCCCCTTGAGATGGAGGAAATGTGTTCAAGCTGATGGGGAGTATTTCGAGGGGTGTGGTCTGGACGTGCCGTTTGACCCCTACTTTGATCTTGGTCCAAATCATGAAGACAGTGATGAAGGAAGTGATTCTGAGTGACCGCAACAGCTGTCAGGTCGACATGCACCCATGTGTTAGAACTGCACTTGAATTTTGCCAGTTGATTTTGGAACACTTGTTTGAAGTCTATTTTACTCATTGTTCCGGATTGGCATGAATTCTGTTTGATTGTTGGCATGTTGGCATGGTTGTTTTACTTGTTGGCATAAAGTTTTAGCAGCGCAGTTGGTCATTGATTTCGTATTTTTTGCGCACGAATCAAAACTTTGGAAAATAGCCTCGTACCTGTTGGTGATTATGCCGGAAGTCGGGTGCATTCGGCAGTCAAGCTGTGTCTTCTCACCTGATGATGTCGAAATATCATCGCACACACAATGACAGACGGTTCGGGCAGCTTCATCGGGCGCCTTGAAGAACTTGCGGGACACCATCCGGAGGACTGTGCCGAACAGGCCTGGCCAATTTCGCAGCAAGCCTGTCGCTGTCGGTCCTGCGTTGAGAAGGGCAAACATTGGTTTTTTTTGGGGGAGGTCGCCTCTGTGTGTGCGTTGGGGTGGGGGATTCAAGAGGGACTTGGGACGGTTCGCTCCTTGGGTCCTCAACAGGTGTTGGATAACCAAGGCAGCCACACTGGAATGTAAATTTGAGACTTGGTTGAAACTTTGTCTTGACGCCTTGTCCTCTCCAGCTCAACCTGGCATGCGCGCCTCATATCCGTGGCAAAGCACCACTGCACAGCCAAGCACAGGACAACCTGTTCAACGCCGCGGCGTTCTTGTGAGCACTCAGCTTGGTCGCACGACCGCTCACGCTCTCATTATCTGTACAGTGACGTACAAGACTCGTATTTGAGACCACCCACCCGAGTTCTGTGATCAGGTTCTGCGTGAAAGTCCGCTAAGTAAGGGTTCACTTCCTTCCCCAGCTGAGGTTGCCTGGGGACAGATTACTGGGAATTGACGTCACGCTGAGTGAGACAATTGAATCTGTTATTGTCAAGGGGTGGCCACACAGGCCATGCATCAATTATTGACGCGTGTCAATTTTTGACGTGTCCGAACATGTAGCACTATTTCCAATGTAGGTGGCCACACAGGACGCGTTAATTTTGACGCGCGTCAATCAGATGTCTCTAGAGATGTTTTTGATGCGCGTCAATTTTTTGACGCGTCGTCTGATCTGGTTTCGCGGCCTTTTCAGCTGCTTTGCATTGGACGTTTTGCCCTTTTTTTGGCGGGAATTTGCTTCAGTTCCGTTTTGGCGGTTCATCTGTGAACAGCTTATTTCTGTCACAGCTTCAACACCAACCTCTTGCTATGTCTGCCATGCTCCGTTTGGGCCTTCTGGACCCTG
>JAAUXT010054767.1_pt1 | contig 14862 bp, 7 predicted proteins | sample 7278171 | NCBI WGS metagenome assembly JAAUXT01 (sample SAMN14350112, study PRJNA611818) | marine sediment metagenome | isolation source: surface marine sediment (1.8m) | place: French Polynesia: Moorea | collected 2018-08 | reverse complement strand
TTTTTGTGGGTTGCACTTTTGACCAGTTGGTCAAATATGCTAGAAACTACATGTGCTTTGTTCAGTGACCTGTTATTCACTGAGAACACACACGGATAACAACACGAAATCATGATAGCGACCATCATCTGTGGGCTACTCCCGAATCCGCACTCCTGACGTGTGCACAAAACAGCTGATGGTTCGAAAACACTCCTCGAAATTGAACTTTCGCTGTTTGGATTTTCCTCTTTCCTCATTACAGAAACGAAAACGAATTTCTCTTTGACAACCACATCGAACAACCACAAGGAAGTTTGTGTAACTCTGACCGCTTCGGTCTTGAGCCAACATCTGCAGGCAATTGTCACTTCCTGCTTTTGGACTCGACATGTTTTCAACATTTCTGGTTTTTCTCGTCGTTGGTCCTTCTGGCTTTTCCCTTCTCTTCGCCCTCTGCTTCCGAACCACTGCGAGTGTGTCTTTTCGGATTTGTCCTCTTTTTCGAGTGGTCTCCTGTTTCTCCAGAGCCTGATCTGGAAGACCTGTTCGAAGACTTTGATACCGACGAGCTCTGCTCACGTAACAGATCACGCGCTGACCTGGGAGACTTATCTCGTCGCTTTTGATGTGTATGGCCCCTCTCGGGAGATGGGCGGTTGGTTTTGAAGCTGCGTGACGTCGGTACATCGTTTTCACGCGATTTGTCGCGTCCACTGCGAGACCTGTCTCTCGATCTCGACTTTCTGGAAGGTTCTGCAGACTTGTCTTTGGAACGTGATCTTGGCAAGCGAGATCCAGAGCTATGAGATGGCAGGGGCGACTTTCTACAGTGTCTTGTTCGTTTTGGAGATCGGTACCGTTCTCTCGCGCCCCTTCGTGGTGCCCGTCGCTCGGAAGATCTTGGACCTGCATGATTCCTTGAAGAATGGCACTGTCGTTCTTTGGATCGCTCGCGCCTTGATTTGTCCCGAAGGGGCGACAATCGAGAGCGTTCCGGAGCCTTGGAAGAGCGCCGAGGTTTCTTAGCAGCGCAACGTGGGGACGAGTCCTTCCGTTTTTCTGCTCTTTTTCTAGAACTCTCACCACCACTTGAAGTTGCTGCTGAACAACCATCAAGAAAACAGCTCTGACTGTCGTCGAGGATCTCTCCTTCCTCGAGGCTTCGATCGTCGGTGACTTCCCGCTGAGCCAACTGTACGTCTCCTTTGTTTGAAGACGCAGCCACGACACTGGAAGAGGCCTTGCTCTGTTTCGTTGATTCCGTTTCTGTGACAATCACAGCACCAGTTCGTTCATCATCCAAAGACGTGGACTCTGCACGCGGATTTGACTTTGCTCTTTTGAGTCTCCGAGGTGACTGTGACTTGGAAGTGCTGTGTAGTGCAAGAAACTGTTTCTGTTTTCGAGGTGACGATCTCAACGTCATACGCAGAGTTTCCTGTTCTTTAAACTGTTTGTCTTGTGCTTTGCTCGGAGACGGATTCTCGTTTATGTCCCGAAACAGCGAGTCCTCGTCGTTCGCGACGTCCAGGGTGACGAAGTCATCGTGATTGATGTCACTTAATTCCACGTTTTCATCTGAATTAACATCCTCTTGGCCCACGCGTTCTTCACGGTCTGGACATGCATCACAATTCGACTCTGGACTCTTCGCCGGGACCTCCAACACGACACTGCTTCCCGATTCTCCTCCATTTTGTCCACAAGGTGTTTCTGAAGTTTCACGATCGTCTTTCATTTCAGAAATGCTGATGTCTGATTCGGTCTCGCTGTGTTCTGATACTTGTTGAACCTCCCTTGTGGTTTCGTTCTCAACATCTTCGTCGCACGATTTCGAAGCTTCCTTCAGTCGGTGAAGGAAGCCACCACTCGCTGGTTCTGAATCACTGACGACCGGAGATCCTGAGACTTTCCGTCCACTGTCGTCCGTTACAGGTGCGCATCGCTCTCTGTTTTCCTTCCCAACTTCGTCGTCCTTGTCGGCTGCTCCAACCTGCACATCCAGCAGCCCAGACGCCGATGTAAACTTCTTGGCGTTGTCCAGTGTGACACTGTCATCCGCTCCCACTGCAAACTGAACCTCAGATGCGGGACTGTTGTTGGCGGGTGGCAACTCATTCTCGATGACACCCAGTAACGCACTGAGACGTCCACTGATTTCTTGCCGTTTCATCCTTGGCACTTCTGCCCGACCTTGAGCACTGTGTTGGCCTTGTTCAGTCTTCTCACATTCACCAGGTGCTTCAGCTTCACTTTGAGAAGAGTTTTCTGACTCACTGTCGCTGCTGTCGGTCTCTGACTCGGACCCGCTCTCAGAGCGCGACCCGCTGCGACTGCTTCCAGACCGTGAACTCGAGTCGGACTCGCTCTCCGACGATCCCGATTCCGAGTCACTCTCGGAGTCCGAGTCGGTGGCGGACGTCGTCTCCTCCGCGTCACTCTCTCCTTCAGACGACGAAGACGATGTGGAAGAGGAATCGTCATCAGTATTATTTCCCGACTTGTCATGAATGTCACTCCCACTTTGGTCATCACCGTCCTTTCCAGACGTTGCAGTCTTCTCCACTTGAGCAACATTCTGTGACAGTTGTACTTCCTTTGACTGGTCACTTTCATTGTCAGGCAGTGCCTGTGTGTCAGATGGTATCTGTGTATTCTTGCTCCCGTGAGCTGCTAACGCCTCCTTCTCGGAGTCGCCTGCGCGGTCGTTCTCTCGTGACTCCGACTGTGTTTCTGAGACCGGAGGCCCAGACAAATTTTCGGTTTCAGGACATCGCTTGCTTGACTCTTCTACTCCCGGCGCTGCGCCCCTGGTCGCGCGACGCTCACTCTTCGCCGGCGCCTCTGCATCACGTTCTGCAGACGGCTTGTTGCGAGCGCGGTGCTTGCGCAGACTGAGTTCTGCGAAGCGATGGTTGACAGTGAGTGAGCGAGAACTGAAGGGGAGAGAGATGCTTCCAGAGTTTTCCTCGTCCGCCGACAACGCAGAGCTGAACTCATCTCCCTGCAACAGACAAACGACGCATCAACAACAGCCTGTAATGGAAATCTGAAGCCTTACTCAAGGAAGACAGTCTCAAGACAGTCTCGAGCAAGCACACCACTAAATCCCACACCCTGTCGCGTTACGTTGGTACATTCATCGCGTCTAGTCCAACCCAAGAACTCTGATCATTTCTGATCACAGTCAACAGGTTTGCTTGAACAGCTCAACATCCCTATGTTTGTGATTCGGTGCAAAAGGACAGCAGCTGACCACTTCTGTGACAATTCTTTTGGAGCGTTTGTGGCAAACATGGCAATTTTGGGTGTGTGCGACAGCAAGAATGAAACTCCAGGGGTGAAAAGAAAACAAGAACACTGAACAACATGTTTTCATTCCTGACATGCTGGTCGGCGTCAAGACTCATTTGGAGTTGTGAGCGGCGAAGCCAGGAGTTGAGCTTGCGGTTTTCTCGACCGTGTCATTGAGAGCCAGGGCCACTGCTCTGACTTCTCACTTGGGTCTTCCAACAAGATGCAGCCCAAAAAGTTTTCACTTTGATGAAAGCAACTGACTCATTGAATTCCCCCCACCCACCCCTCCCTTCGCTCACATGCAAAACATTCCCAACAAACTCGTGCGAAATATTGAGCAAGTTGTTCGAAGTCGTGGTTGGAAACAATTATCGATTTCCCAAAAGGTATTTCTGATGTCAGTGACCAACATGACGAAGGATACATTGGGAATCTTCCACTCGAATCAATATCTCTTGTTCCTAGTTTGCCTTTCGAGAGACGTCGGACATTTACTTGTCAGTGTGTGTCACTGAGACTTCACTTGGGGCTCGATCCATTTTTCGCGCACCGAGCAAAGCAGGAATCTCCCCACCCAATCAATTCAAGAGTGCAATTTCCTAACTTTCCTGGTGTATTAGGTGATAACAAAACATGATAAGAGCTTGTCTGCCGAAGGTAAACAAGCCTCTTGACGTGCTTGTTGTCAGCACACTTCTGAACCGTGGTTATTTCGCACAAAAATATGCAATAACCTGTAGCGCGACTTTCTGAATTGGGAGCAAAAAACAAATTTGAGGATAAATCTTCAATTTCCAACAAAATGAAACAACGAAAATGTATCGAATGGAAAATCTGTCGAGGTTTTGGTCTTATTGAAACGGACAAGTCGCGAAGACACGATTTTTCGGTTGTGTTTGAAAAAAAAAAAAACCACCATGAACTTGGTCTGAACTGACACAATGTAACCTATTTTGAGGAAGTTAACGTGACATTTACGAGTTCACGGGTGTGACAAGCATTCCAAGCGTGCACTGGTGTGAAACCACACACCAAAGAAGAATTCTGAAACCGCCCAACAACACAGCAAGAATTCATTTCAGCGAATACCCACATCCCCCTCTGACAAATACGAATGGTTCAAACCTCGCTGCTCCTCGCTCCCTCCTCCACGTATTCACTGCCGTATTTCTCAGCGAATCGGTGCAATGTGAAGCTTCCTGCAACAATTGAAAGGGTTTCGTGCCAACAACCGACACTCACCAACCGCGGACCGCAAATTGTATTGTTGTGTTCTCAAACCCCGGACAGAGCGACCAAATCGACTTTTTTCCCAATATCTGCCACCTCCCCGAGTGACCACACACGCAGACCAATGGTTGTGGTGGAGCGATGACCATTTTCTTCTCAAATTTTTCTTCACCTGTGGATGCAGCCTGGTGCATCTGAGAGTCTTGATCCTTCGTCAGGGACTTCAGTTTAGAAGCAAAAGTCGGCAGTGGGTGCGACCAATCGGCACCACCAGTCTCGGCTAAAACCTGCACAAAACATTGTGAAACGTGAGACTTTCGTCTGCTCGTGTTGCGCTGAACACTTCCTTCGCTTTCCTGTGCTTTCGGTTCGTCATTTTTCACTGCAAATGTGTTTTCATCACATCGAAAATCAGCACCTACCGACTGAATTTGGTGACGCTGAATTGTGTGTGTTTGTGTGTGTGCGCGCGCGCGAGTGTGTGTGTGTGTGTGCGTGCGTGCGCGCTTGTTATCTGTGAGTCACAGAACAGAGCCAACAGCACGTGCGCACCTGTTGGGGGCTGTCCGGCGTTCCTGTGGCTCTGGTGTTCGGCTCCTCTGCTCTATCCCCACTTGGCGTGCGTTTGTCTCCGCCTCCGCCGTTGTTGCTGCTGGACGCGGAGTCCGAGTAGCTGCAGTCGCCGAACAGCTGCGTGGCGCTTGGTGGAGAGTGCGCTCTCGACGCGTCCGGCTTCACACCGCTGCTCACAGAAAACCCTGTCGTACTCGTCTGCAAACACAGGTTCTCGCTGAATTCAGGTGCTGAACTGGTGGCGCAATGTCAGTGAGGCGTCAACGCACCTGGTCCACATTATCCAGCGGCTCTTCAGGCTTCTGAACTGCGAGACTTGCACCTGGAACACTCTTCGTGGGCGTCGCATCAACAACACTCGTTGACGTCGCATCGCCCGTTGGTGGGTCGTTTTGCATGTCAGTGAACGGCAACTTGTCGCTCTGTCAAAATCACACAATTCACATTGAGGGAGGCATTCTGGCTCTGTCTTTGTCTTTTCTTTACCACCAAGGTCTGTAGATCTTGTCGTTGTTTTTTTTTCACAGCACTTACAACTGATTCTGCATCCGTCGTGTCATCCAAGTCGGGATCAACTTTCAAGTCGATGAGGCCTTTGGTGTCGGCGCCGTCACTCTTCCGCTGCTCCTTCAACAGTTCTTCAGCGCTGTCCAACAGCCGATCAAATCTTCAAACAGAACAGAATTTTCAAATGTTCAAACGTCAATTTCGTGATCACGGAAACATTTGGGCTGATTCTGTTGGCACTTTTCCCGCAACAGTTCTGAAATTTTGTCACACGCGAAAAGCAGAAAATGTTGGGAAATGTCTTACTTTTCTCCCACAATGGCTGAGTCTTCAGAAGTCAGGATTGAACTCGGAGGTGTGTGCACACTCATATCATCCGATGAACGGCCCAACGTCTGAAAAGAAAACCAACCAGAAATATTTTCACCTGTCCAGTTTTCGAACACCGTGTGCGTCATATTCAGATTGACGTGCACGGGACGGAGCTTGGTTCACCTGCGCGGAGCCGTGACGTATTTTCGAACGGACAGAATCGTCGGACGAGGTGGACGAAGTGAGTCGCGTCTTGGACTGATGCGCTTCTCTCTGCTCGAGTGCCTCGGAGCGACGCTCGGAGTCGGGGGTGCTCCCGTCTTGAGGATCACTGTGCGCACTGCCGTCCGACTTGAGCTTTGAGACCTGCAAACAGCACTTCATGTAAACCGTGGAAACTTGTGCCACCGTGACGAGACATTAAATAAATCAATGATCGCAGTCGTTTGACTGTGTTTAGTCTCACTTCGTTCTGATAAACGTTTGTCTGCTTCCTAGTCGGTGGATCACTGACGGGGCCTCGTACATCCGGAGAGTCGCCACCTCCGTAGGGAGACAAGTCGCGCTGAACCTGCATAACACCAGCCATTTCAAAATTCACAAAAAAGTGACCCCCATCCACCCACCAAATATTGAAGGCGAAAGGCTTTGGGTGCAAACCAAAGATCTGTTTTCTTACGTTGACTGATGCCCTCGATGGCGAGAGAACTTGTTTCTGCCGAATCTGTGTGCTCCGAATGTCTCGAGCTGGACTGGAGGGTAATCGAAGCGCCGTTACCACCTCTCCACCTGCAGCAGGCAAACAAATGCTTCAGTTGTGTCCATTTTGCAGAGAATTTCACTGGTCCTCTTTCTTGAGAGTTCTGTTCCTTTTTTTCCTGGACCCAGCGCTTCAGTTCACCAACCTGCACGAGAAGCGACACGTAGAGATGCAGAGTCCGAGCTCAGTCTTCTTGTCGCATTGTTCTCCTTTTCGTCATCAGAACTGCGATAAAGAAGGCAGTGTAGGGCAGAACATACTAACATGCAACGGACCAATTCACACGAATACGAACCAGCACACAGCGTTTGTGCGATCGCGCAGTCTGACCTGTTGGACTCGGTAGTGTGAACCGGGTCTGGACGCTGCGGCGCCGTCTGGATCGGAGACGTGCGTACAGCTCTTCCCGCCGCCGAAGACACTTTTCCTTTCTTCGGAGTTTTCTGAAAATCCAAGCAACTTGCACTCAAATAAAGTCAACTGAAGCCGTCTGAGTACATCAAATTTTCCAGTGGTCGGAATAAATTGGTTGACAAATTTGAACCTGGGATAGAGCTGCATATTGCTGGGTCTTGGCGGGCGACTTGAAGAGCGGGTGTCTCGTCGTGATGGCGTTGATGACGGGCGGCCCGACCACGACGCGGTGGCGCGGCTCCGGGCGCGACACGGACGCGACGCGGCGGATCAGACTCGCGTCGATCCAGCGCGGCTCCGGCGCGACGCCCTCCTGATCGTTCGACTCGTCGCTCGCGAAGGCGGAGGAGCGCACGAACATTTTGAAGCGCGACTGGTGGTCAGGCGCGTTCATGAGGACCGACTCGAGGCTGCGTGGCTGCACCCCGCTGCTCCCCTCCACCGGCGCCGCGTCACTGCTGCTGGTGCTCGAGCCTGATGTGTGCTTCTTCCCCTGGGTCGACGAGCTTTTACCCGTGGACTGCTTTGCATAAACTGAAACTGTCGCAATGTGACCACTTTCCGTGCTTGTAGTTGGAACTTTCGCTCCGTCCGGGTTCTCGTCAGGTTTGAGAAAAGTTCCGTCAGAATCTCTCGATGACGACGACTCAGATGTTTTGGGCACAAGTTCTGTTTCTATATTCTCTTGGCTCGTCGACGCACTACCCACACCAACGGTAGATGCCTGATCACTGTCTGAATCTTCGTTGCGTTGGCACTGAGGAACCGTCGAGCCTTCACTGACTTTGGGACGAGATTGGTCGGTTGGGGCTTCTTCCTGTGGAGTTGCAGACAGCCCTGCTGCTTCAGACTCTCGATTTTCTGGTGCAGATGACGTCTCTGCTTGTGTTTCTGGGCTTTTCTCGACTAGCTTGGGAGGCAGACGCAGGGTTTTTGAGACTTTTCTGCCTGCAATTGAATGACTTGGCAAAGGCGGATCAACACGAACTACACGTCCAGCCAAGTACACGCTTTCAGTGTCAAGAACTTTCTTCATTCGAGGATCCAAGTCGTAGTCATGGTGGTGCACGTTGAAAGCATTTCTGCTGTTCTCAAGTGGAATTTTCAAAATTTTGTGATCCTCGACAATGTGTGGCTTCGGCAAGTTGCAAACAATCGACTCCGCTTTTCTTCCAACAACCCCACAACCAAAATATGGCGTTTGGTAAATGTCCGGCATGAGACGATTGCGGTCTGGTGTTGTCACAGGCTTCGCCCGATAGTCTGTCGTGTGGACGGGGTGTGACTTCACGCTGCTGTCCAAACGAGTTTCACCACTAGGCTCCTTGTGACGCGAACTTGGCGTGTTCGCCATATCTTGATGAGAACTACTTTCAGTCCCTCTGAATTTTTCTCCTGGATTATCACCGGGTCCTTGCTCTCGCTGCATCTTTGACGAGTCATTCTCCACACTTGGTCGGCGTGGACCGACTCTCGACAAGACTGTTCTCGGATCTACCCTCGCTACTGCACCGCCCACAACATGTGTCTGCTGACTCGAAGATGTCTGTGTGGGACAGATGTCAGTTGACTCTGCCGATCTGTTTTTGACCGACACGTCCAAATCTCGCCCAAGCTGCACACCAGGATCCTTCGCTGCACAACCCAACTCATCATTCGAAACATTTTCCTGCACCGTTGCAACTTTCGCAAGGTTGCCATGCGAAAACTTTTCAGAACTGCAAACCTCGGTGAGGGTCTCACTGACTTCTTCAGGTTTACTGGAAGAAATCACTTCCACATTTCCTTCAACATTCTCACCTTCATTTGCATCAGGAGTGGTCTCATTGGGTATGTTTTCCTCAGGGTTGTCACAGCGGAGATAAACTTTTTGCTTTGACTCAGACTGTGTACTTTGTTGTCGGCGCTTTCTGTCAACACGTTGCGACAGTTTTTGTTCGGCGCGAATTCTGTCTCCGAGGTCAATGTAAGCGAGCAGGTGTTCTTCGTCAGTCACCCTGGGCTGCGTCCCTTTCTTTTTCGGTGGCACGACCGGTTTCTTTTTCCCCGCTAGGTACCAAGGCACAGTGCCGTCCCGCTTTCCGTCACGACGAAGTTTGGGTTGTTCGAGACACCTCTGCGCTTCGTTCTTGTCCTGATCGGGTGCACCTTGATCTTCAGTGGAGCCTTCATGATGACCAGTGTTGTCCTGCACGCTCACCTCAACGGTATCTTTCTGCGAACTTGTGTCACACATCACACCTTTATCAGAACTATGATATTCTTTTGTTGTGGAAACGTCAGTTTTGGTTTTGTCGCAAGGCTCGTCGCGCGCGTCGGGCAGATCCGTCGCCGTGGTTCGGGGTGTGTTGTCGAGTGTGGGCGGCAGCAGGCTCGTAATGGCGGCCGAAATGTCGACGCTGGAAGCCGAGACGTTTGAACTGGATGCAGCGATGGGTTTCACGAGTTGTGCCAGCGCAGGCGGCAGAGTGGTGTTGGGAACCGCTCGCTTAGCACTCGCCTCTTCCCTGTGAGCAGCACTGCGGGCTGATCCTCGGTCAGACGGAGGCAGAACGTTCGCAAAAAGGCTTTTCAGCACTGACGGCAAAGGGTTCAGGGTACCACTGTCGTTCGGTGAAGGCTGGATCACTGATGTCTCCTCTGGTGGATCTTTGACCGTCGGGTCCTTGAGTGCTAGAGTCCCTGAAGATGCACCTTGAGGCCCAGCAGTCTCTTTCTTCTCGGACGAGCTGACCTGGTGCCATCTGGATATGATGCTCTTGAGCGCGTCTGTGTCTTCCTCAGATTTGGACGAGTTTAGCTGCCTGCAACTCTCGTCATCATCAGGGACACGTTTCTCAGCAGTCAGGTCCGAAGCCGTTGTGCAGTAGGCTGGATGTCGCGTCCCTTGCTGTTGTTGCCGCGGCACGAGGCTCATCAGGGCGGGAGACAGCGCGCACGTGCTCGTCAGGTGCAGCGGGGTCTCTCCCGTCGCGTGGAGCGAGCTCAGCTTCCGTGGACTCGCCGTCTTCCTCGACTTTTCCGGGCTTCCTCTCATGATTTTGGTCGGACTCACAGAGACATTGGACAACACTTTCACCTCGTCCTGAGTTCTTTCAGACAGCTGCCTGGTTTTCTTCGGTATTCGAAACGAGTGCGTTGGCGGAGTTTTCACTGGTCCGACAGTTTTGAGCGAAGTTGCTATGATTTCATCAACCAGAGACTTCCCCAAGGTTTTCGGCTTTTCTTTCGCACGTGAACCATCGTCTTTGTTGCTTGATGACTTAGTTTCCGGTTTTGAATCCTTTGGACCAGTGGGTCGTTTTGGCCTTGTACTGTTCTTGTCAGACGAAATTCCTGTCGCGTCTTTCGCTGAACCTTCTCTTCTCTCCGAACAAGACAACTCTTTGGATTTGATTTCAGAACTCTTGGCCTTGTCGCGTTCTCTGCTTTTGCTTTCACGCGCACTGGAAACACGTTTCGAGCTGTCTGAGATTCTGCTTGACTTATTTCGTGCCCTTCGACTGGGGTGTGATTCGTCTTCCTCAGATGTTTGGACTTTTTCACTGCCTGTTTTTCCATCTGTCTGGCTTGTGGATACAGCTTGATTTTTGGCGCTTTTCCGGTCCTCACCACTTCTACTCACATCACGGATACCACTGTGCGGCTCTGATGCTGCATCTTCTGCACGACTGTGTTTTCCCGCAGCACTGCCACCACGCAGGTACACGTTCGAGCTTGCACTGCCAACTTTCTCCGTTTCAGGCCTTTCACCAGTGCTGTCCTGTTGTGCAGTTTGCTCCACATGTTTCGAACTGGTTCCCGGGGGAGAATGCGGCGCACTGCCGGGACTCAGGCTGATGACGAGGCGGTCGGACGAGAGCGTCATGTCCCCGAGCAGCGCCTCGTTTTCCCCCGGGCTGTGCAGCGGAGTCGAAACTGCTGCGGGTTTGCTCAACTCATCTCGTTTTTCGTGTGTCTGGTGGTCGACTTTCTCACCCTGTTTTAAATTTTCATCTGTTTTCTGAAAAATCAAAAGTTCGCCATCAGCTTTTGCCTTGGTGTCTCCAGACGAAGGCTGTGCAGTTGGTACTTGCTCCACCAGGTTTCCATTTGCCTTGTGTTTCGTGTGTTCACCCCCAGATGAACCATCGTCGACTAAACCAGAATCCACTGTGCTTTTTGAGCGGGGCAAGATGTCAGAAAGTAGAAATTTTCTCCGTTTGCTTGGGGGTTCAGTTGCTTGATTTGTGTTGTCTTTTTTCCTCCGCGTGTCAGGCACATCCAATGGAGGCATGTCACTGTCCAGGTCACAATTAGAACTGTGCTTGGGTTCACTTTCGCTCAAGTCACTGCTGCTGGATTCCAGGATTCGCTTTGTCGCTTTGCTCACAGTGACTGTTCGTTTCAACGGTTGGTGTCGTTCAATCTTCCTCCCTGCAGACTGTGCACCTTTCTTTGAACTGACTTGTTTGTCATCTTTGGACCGCGATGATTTGGTCTGGGGCGCACATGGTGACTTCGAGTTCGACCGAAGACTCGCTTTTCGGCTTCGCGGAGCTTCCTCATCTGTATCCTCGGAACTGGAACTCGAAGGAGGGAGCACCGCAGTCCTCTTGGTCGTCTTTCTGCTCGATTTGCTCCGAGGCTCTTTTTGCTGTGCCAGTCGGCTGCTCGTGCGTCGCGACGGGGCCGGTTTTACCTCTGCGGGTACTCGAGCTTTCTGCAGCGTTTGTGGTTCGGGTTCCGAATCAGACTCTTCCTCGATGGGATTCCGCTTCTGACTCTTCCGTCTGCTTCGGTCGTTGGAGGCCGCAGACTTCTTCTGTTTGCTTTCCTTTGCATGTGCAGCGTCTCGCGATCCTTCTGATTCAGATCCAAACAACTCGTGACTGGCAAAGACTTTTTTGGTAATTATTTTCTGCACAGTGAGGGTTTCTCTGGTCTTTTCTTCCCGCTTGGAACTGCTGCCGGCGACTTGTTTGGGAGAAGTCTGACTGAGCGTTAACACTGGATCATCATCAGCTGCGTTGTCGTTTGGCTCTGTGTGAGCTGAGGCGTGTTGAGATGGTTGTGACGAAGAACTGCCGTCTGGTTCGGGACTGGACGAGGCCGCCTCCGCGCGCGCTGACCTGGCTGCCACCAGTTTTCTGTAGTGCTCCACTCTGCCGGTTAGAATTGAGTTTCATGTGAACACGTCACTGCAATTGGCCAGTGATTTACTGCGTCTTGGACAGTCTGAATGACTTCAAGTGTCTGCAAACGTCCACACACAAACACACACACAGGTCGAACGATAAATAACTTACTTCTGCTTCAAACGTTTGATTTCGGAATCTTTGAACACGAGCGTTTGTTTGCTCACTGCAGCAATCTCCGTCAACTTGCATTGTAGGGCGCTCTTTTCATTCAAAAGTTCTTTGTTTTCTTCTCTCAGTCGGTTCACTTCAGCCTGCAGGTTGTTTTCACGCTGCAATGTGCATCCACATACGTAGACAATTCAGTGGAAGCAAAACAGACATTCATCGTTTCCAATGGCGGACTCCGGAATCAAGTTCAGTGAACTTCACCTGCAGGCGGCGGTTCTCGTCACGCAGCTGCTGGAGCTCCTTCGTCAAGTTGTTCATTTCATCGGTTTCGGTCTCTGGTTTCTTCCGTTTCGGTCGGTTTCTTTCCTGCGGAACACATTTTCTTCCTCAACAGACCTTGGTTCGGCCGGAAATATACTTGTTCGTAAAGGACAGGTTCACGGGTTGCACAAGACAATACCGTTTTTGTAGCCATTGCTCCTCACTAGATATGATCCCCCACGATGCTCTTTCTGGAAAGAAATAACTGCTCAATAGCGAGAAGAAACTGGAGCTGTGAACACGATTGACCGGGGGGGGGAGGGGGGGGTACTGCCCACATTTTCAAGGTTGGTGTCAGGGTAGCCTCAAAACTCTTGCCTCGAGTGGTTGCCAGTGTATAACACAGGCTCGCTCCAAAGAAGCCACCTGTGTGTTGTGGTGGAACACCCACACCATTGCTCAGGCCCCAATGAAATGAACTTTGTTGGATTTCAAGGGCAATCATCGCAATGTCAGGTTCGGTTCGTTGTTTTGGGAAGACATTGATGCTGTTCGATTTGAAAATCTACATCCGAGAATTCTCAGACTCTCGACCCGGGAATCCGAGAGCCCCAAGCTTTCTCGGATTCTCGGATGTTCTCTCGGATGAAACTGCTATTCATTTTACACTCTCGGATATCGAGAATTGTCGATTTCTCGGATTCTCGGATGTAAATCGAACAGCATCACTGTCAGGAAGCCTCGGAAAACATTTTGTTGTCGTGTCGTCCAAACAAATTATTGTTGTGATGCAACAAGTCGCACACGGTAACCATGGTGAAAGAAACGCTGCGAGTCCAGAGACCCAAGGCACAGTTGATCGTCCGCCAACTCTTGGACGTCACGGTCAGTTGCATCAGAAGATAAAATGACGCGAACTGACAATTTTGAGTCCCCGACACAGCCTAAATCCGCTGGGCGGGAGGCGACACAGAAGAGGCGGATGAAGGCTTCCTTCTCTCGATTTGTTTCCCTCCCACTCCGACGAACTTGGCATCAGCAGCCATCTGTACTTTGTACATTGAGTCCAACATCAGGACTGCTTGGATACCGACGTACCCCAAGTCCACATTCGCAGGTCAGTTTCCTTTCCCGATTTGAACATCAAACAGTTATTTGAAAGAACCTGTTGTGAAACAAACTAAACCGTGAGCGATAATTGAACAGAAAAACAAGCTTTCTTCAAAGGGGTGTAGCAAGCACGATTTCACCAACCTGCAATGCTTCGATAAACGCACCTCCCTTTGGTTGTTCAATCTGTCGCTGTTCTGGTGATAATCGCGCACTGACGAGCGAAAAATTGGGCAAAACAAAAACAAATGGTTGTTTCGTGCGTAGCCCGAGACCCTCCCACTCAGCGCGGCACATCACAATCAGAAAATCGTCACATCGCCGTATAGCCGGGCCACATTTACCCGCCACCACAGTGCGCATGTACGGGATGAACTAAACCGAACGGTGTGGGAAATGAAACGACCGGCATGGCATATAATGCTGCGTCAAAGTGAAACTTTGAAATTTTGCTGAAAACATAGGGTTAGCCAAATAAATGTTTCAACCAAATGCACAGTATTTATGGGCAACCTTTTCGCATTTGTTTGGAATATTTTGTGGCCAATTGTTATCAAAACAAAGTAGGTGTGGCTGCCATTTTGGTTCAGGCCATGCAGTTCAAAATTCAGTGTGAACCTTCAAAAAAAAAAAAAAATTGTTGTGGGAGTGTGAGAGGGTTGTCAGCATACTTCATTGTTTTTTATTGGTGACTTGATGGCTTGGCACTGCTCAGTCAAATGAAACAGTGTCAAGCTGGACAAATCACCTGAAGGCATCCCGGAAGGTAATCCTATCAACAGCTGTTTTGTGAATTTAACAAAAGTACAGTTTTGGGCTGTCAGGGTCCACATTTGATTTGTTTTTGCTCCAAGATAATCAAGGAATGGACATGTTTCAACCAAATGCACAGTTTTTATGGGTGTGAACCAAATTAGAGTAATACTTCCTTTTGGTTTGTGTATACCTTCTGCCGATCAACAATGTCCGAATATTGTGATGCTGACATCACGCCTTACACTCCTCCCCATTTTATTTATTTGGTTTTGGTACTGCAGCAGCTTGTTTCCAATCTGACCACAGCTTGGCCAAAATAGGATAACTTTAAACTTTATAAAATTTAACTATTTACAGTCTTGTTTTGGATTT
>JAAUXT010042776.1_pt1 | contig 14862 bp, 15 predicted proteins | sample 7278171 | NCBI WGS metagenome assembly JAAUXT01 (sample SAMN14350112, study PRJNA611818) | marine sediment metagenome | isolation source: surface marine sediment (1.8m) | place: French Polynesia: Moorea | collected 2018-08 | reverse complement strand
GGGGGGGGGTAACTCAATACAACCAAAAAATGTAAAATACTTAAAATGTTCTGAAAATGATCCTGGTTAAATTTTAGCATGTTGAGTGACCACCCCCCACCCCAGTAACTCAACATGGGCTAGCCAAACTCAACATGGGTAAAAAAATCAAAAATGTTCAATTAAAATGGCTTGAAAATGTTCTTGGCAAATTTTCAGCATGTTGAGTTACCCCCCCCCCCATGACTCAACATGTCCACACACATACATACATACAGACTGATGGTGATTACAATAAGCGCGCGAAAGGCCTGCCTCGAGCCCAAAAATGTTGGGCTGGTAGGACCCATTTCCGCTGTACATGGATCCCAGCTTGAACTTTGACAATTTTGGGTTGGTAGGACCCCTCCCCTCGTCGATGGAACTCTGGGCAAAGTTGGGACTTTGAACAATTTGAGATTGGTGGAACCTCCTCCCTGTTGGTGAACTCGAGGCAAAGTTTAACTTTGCGAGTTGTGAGAGCACACCCCACCCCCAGGCAAGCATACACTGGTTGCTGATTCGGTTCGGTACGGGCGATAATTTTGTTGTTCAGCTGTATTGACCGCGTCAGTTGTCTGATCGTCAGCAACACAACAGGCAAGCCCAAACAAGTGCTTGTGTCGTCAGTTTCAGTTTTCAGCTTTACCGGCTTCTTTCGCCCCAAAAGCTGAATTAATTTACGCAGTTTGCAAAGGGTGCAGGGCTGGACCTGCCGCATCTTTCGCACCAGCAGTTGACTTGCAGAGCAGCGAAGCCTGTTTGTTGCCTCCTGAAAGAATCTTCGGATCTGCTGACTGATTCAAGTTGATAAACAAATCAGCACCCGTGTCCTTTTGTAAAAACGATTTATTGCAACATGACCTCAACACAAAACCAATCCAGGAATGCCGAAGGACTTTTTTGCTTTTTTCGAACACAACGGACCAGGTTTCGAAACTTCGCTTTGTGAACTTTCAGTGATGGACCGCTAGTGTGAAGTGTCTTATTTGTTTCGAGTCAGATTTCTGCAATTCTCGTTCGGAGTTGGTCGACACAGAAGACGGCAACAAAACTTTCGCTCACCAATCTGAAAATTACCATCTACAATGTATGTACAACTAATCTCCCAGCTCACCGGCTTTTTAAAATAATTTTATCATTTGGTCACTTTCAGACAGATGATCTTTTGTCACTTCTCACACTCGCACGAGCTGTCCAAAGTATGATCTGTCCAAAGTACGATGCTCTGTGGAAAGGCTCTTGCTCTTCTCGGGAAGTCGAGAATTCAACGTTGCAAGATCTCTGGGGCTTGAGACGTGATGAACGAGAACAAACACCGATTCTCACACACTCCTCACTTCGGTACTCGTCACTGACAGGTCGTGATAAATGCAATTTCATTGGCTTTTTCTCGAGGGTCATCAGCTGATCTTCATCCTTTGCTACTGCTGCTTCAGTTTTCTTCTGTGACGTCCTTCCTGTGGCGGTCTTTGCACTGCCTCCTTCTGACTGGTTGAAGTTTTCTGTACATAGTTACAATATGTGCATCGCCGGTCGTCAGAAGGTGGTGGAGCAAGTCGCGGACGTAACACCCTGCGTCCTTCTAAGGGCACCACAAGCACATACAGTACTGTCATCCTGTACAGGCTGAGATGCATAAATTATCCACAAACGAAGAGAACCAACGATCACTGTGCTGACGACGAGTCTTCTTCTTCTTCGTGTTTTCTCTTTACCCCTCGGGATTCGTCTGCGTCTGAAAGAAAAACCGGAACGTTGTTTTTTCTTTTCTGACTTGTGCAGGCCCATGTGTGAACGACGGTTAGCAGGAATCCAAAGTCTGACGGCCTTGTCGAATGTTGTTTGTTTGCGCAATCCGTAGCTGCTCGAACAAACTTACGCTCCAACGCGCAAAGCCGGAACTCGCTGAAGTTACAGGAAACTCACCTTCACCATCCTCGTCCACCTCCTCATCTTCCTCATCGACCTCACCTGGCTCGAAGTCCTCTCCCTCGCTGTCGTCCTGCAACCCAATATTGTGAGCTACAATTTCGTAGCAAAACTGCCTTTTGACGTTTCGGAACTTCCATGATTTCCAATTCATCAGCGTTCGTTCGCCCGAATCACAAACTCGTCGCCCATTCTCATCATTATTAGCCGCTTGTCGAATGATATTGTTTACCCGTGTATCCCACCGACTGGCTGGAAATGTGGGTGATGAACTGGTAATTTCTGGATTACCCCACTTGCAAAAAATGAGGAAATTTAGAATTTCTAAATTTAGAATTTCTAAATTTCCTGATTTATATATTTCCAAATTTTTGCCCAGCCCCCATCTTACAAAAAATGAAGAAAGTAGGAAATTCAGAATTTTTGAATTTCCTTATTTTTGGACCCCCCCCTGCAAAAACTCGGAAACCTGAAAAGTTCGTATGAGATGACGCTGTATAGAGGCGATGCACGCTGAAAGCGGCTGTTTTTTCTACTTGAAAGTCTACGAGGCTCATTTCACTCCTGGGTTTGATTGCATGTTGAGCCATCATGATCGGTCGAACTTTGACCGATCGGTACGTGTTGAGGCCATTACTCTTGAGGCAATCAATAGACCTAAAGGCTGAACTGGTCAATTGGTTCCTGATTTGAACTGCACAAATCTCGCTCTTTTTGTGACGGAAGCCGAACAAAATGAAGAGAGTCCAAGAACTTGACATCAAGCTGATCCAGCGCATCAACATCCACTTTTGTGTGAAGTTGGGATGGAGCCACGCCCAAACAAGGAACGCCTTGATCATGGTGTTTGGTGAAGATGCTGTTCTCTCTTGGCCCAGGACAAAGGCTTGGCATGAGGCCTTCTCCCAAGGACGTACCACCCTCGTGGATCTGCAGAGAGCGCCCAGAGGCAAGGCTGGAAGGTCACCTGGAAACATTCAGACTGTCAGAACGTTGCTCAATGCAGACAGAAGACTGACTGTCGCCGCAATCCAGAACCAAAGTGGCATCGCCTACAGCACAGTTTGGAGGATCATCAGGAGGGATTTGAAGCTCCAACTGAAGTGTGCTGCATTTGTGCCTGCTGTTCTCCGTCCGAGACATCTCCTGGAGAGGTTCCAAATCAGTCAATCCATGCTCAACATCTTAAGGACAACTCCCAGTGCTCTCAAGAAGGTGGCTACAATGGACGAGGCATGGTTTTATCAATACGACCCTGAGCGCAAAAGGCAGAGTTCTGAGTGGTTGGGAGCTGATGAACCTCACCCATCAAAGCCGCAGAGAGGCATTGGAGTCCGGAAGGTGCTCATGTTGGCATTCTTCGATTACAGAGGGATGATTTACTACGAGCTCTTGAGGAACCAAAATGTCGACACACCCACTTTCATTGGAGTTCTCACCAGGTACAAGACTGCCCTTGACAACAGGAGGCCCAGGGTGCGCCGGGCGCTACACATGGACAATGCCCCGGTGCACAACTCCCGTGATACCAAACTACACATGCTCTTCACTGGACAACGCCGCCTGCCCCACCCAGCTCTGTCACCAGACTTAGCTCCTTGCGACTTTTGGTTATTCCCACGCCTTAAGAAGAACCTGCGGGGTCATATGTTCCCTTCCTTGGATGCTTTGGAAGCTGCAATTGACCAGGAGGTTGCTCTCATCCCGCTGGCTGAGTACAGTGAGGCGATCCTTCAAAAATGGCCCAGGAGGTGGGCAAGATGCGTCCACAAGCACGGAGATTACTTCGAGGGACTTGGACACTGACAAACTTTTTTGGAATCTGTTCTCACAGTTCTGTGTTTGTTGACATTCCAAACTTTGTTTTGTTTTGGTTTGGCTGCCGAGTTTGCCCTTGAAGTCCTGAATAAAGCAGGTTAAACGCCTTACGCAACATGTGTCATTTTCAGTACAAAACCTGCCTCAACATGCAATCAAACCCAGGAGTGAAATGAGCCTCGTAGATTGATCTCTCATTGAAGGATTGAAATTCAAAGCGATTGCTCGACTGAGACCAATGTCCGTGACATTCTTCCAATGTCAAAAAGAACGGAAAAGAAAGAGATGTAATTAGGGTTGCAACTAACTTCAATGTTTGATTTCTGGAGATACTCAAGACCGACCTCCCCATCCTCCTCGTCATCGTCTCCCTCCTCATCATCCTCATCTCCATCCTCGTCGTCCAGGTCGTCGTCATCATCGTCGTCGACGTCCACGACACCCTCCTCCTCGTCATCATCTGCATCGAGAGATCCCAGCGCTGTCAATTGCTGAGCAACCCCCTTCTTTCCATCCGACCGTTTTGCCGCCCCGTGTTTATTCGTGACCACGTGCAGCCATCGAGCAATCTCGCATCAAACCTATTCCATGAAGCCGCACGAAGCACCTCGCAAACCCGCAATTTTCCACCAATATGGCTGTCAAACGGCCCGGATAAACCGTGCATCCCCAATGTACCTTCAGAGTCTCCCTCGCCGTCCTCCTCGTCCTCCTCTCCGTCAATGCCATCCTCTCCATCCTCCTCTTCGTCTTCTTCTGCCTCCTGGTTCTCGCGGTCATAGCCGTCCAGGTATTGCAAGTCTTTCAGCAGCTCGAAGGCCTTTTCACGGTAAGTGTCCAGATTCGTCACCTCACAGTTGAACAGGTCCAAGCTCTTCAGTTCACTCAGGTTTTGCTGCAAACCAACAGAAAGAAAATAATGCGAAGGGTTCAGGCACTGGAAAGTATGTTTGCGTTTCAACAACTGAATCTACATTCGATTGGAGACAGAGCAACTAACGAATGCAACTTTACCAAAGGTTCCATTGTCTCTATGTCTTTGATTTTGTTCCCACTGAGGTTCAGATGCGTGAGGTTTGGACAATTTGATAACAAGTTGAGGCCAGCTGATATTCTGTTGTCGCTCAGCTCGAGCTGAAATATGCATTGCACAATTGCAACTCAGGAGAAGTCAAGAAACAAATGGTGTGAAACTGTCGACACGTCTCAATTTCAGGCAATGAAAGCGGTTCAATATGAAAAAATAATAATAAAAGAACTTACTTTTTTCAGACTTGGTAAACTGGGCAGACCCTTCAGTGTGGTGAGACCAACGTTGATGAGACTCAATGACTCCAAATTTTTGAAGTCTGCCGTCAAACCTTCAATCAATGTCGCTCTGCAGTTGTCGAGGTTGAGTTCCTTGATCTGCAACACGAAAGTTTGTGTTTCTTCAAGGGCAAAATTCTGTCAGCTGACAAAGGGAAAGAAAAAGATGAAACAATATTTTCTTTTGCACAGTTGGACCCTCGACGCATATCCTTTTCGAAAGAACCGGGCAAAAAGGAAAGGACGCAGAAAGTTTCGTATCCCGCAAGAACCTCTTTGTTGACATTGTGCTCAGTGATATTTACATAATTTATTCCAATCCTGGCAAGTCACAAGCAATGTGTAAAACTTGGTCAGAATGTTAGTCACTCTTCACTTGAAGGGACCTGGCCCGAGACGCGAAACTACAAAAGTATTTCGCCAGGCAAACGTTTCGCAAAACGTGTTGAGAATGAAAATCTTTGTGTTTCGTCCTCCCACCTGTGGGCCTCTTGTCCTGGTCTTCGCACAAAGGCAGAGGGCTGGACGCCACGTTGGGAAAGGCGTAGATTTTCACTTCGTGCTGTGAATTTCGCTTGTAACGCGCCCGGAGCTCGTTTTAACCGGTGCTTTTGGTTCATGAAATATTCTTGATCAAAAGTGACCTAATTTTACACGACTCTGGCTTCAAAATTTGATTTTGTGAAGGAATTCGGTTGCAAGGGCGCTGAGCAAGGCAAATATGGCGTCGACAGTCACTGCTGGCTCGTCTTCTGTGTTCAACATTGTGTATTGTTTGGACGAATGCAAAACTGGCTTTCGGTCATTTAAGAAAAAAGATAACTGCGCCTAACTTTTCCAACAGCCTGGCTGGTGGAAGTTTTTGAGATTATGGGAGCAGAAGTATCAATTGTCTGTTGAAAGCTGTCTGCATGGCGGCCAAATGCAAATGCTGCGCAGACGACCTGGCACATTACCTCAGTCGAATGATGCTCTAGTCAGCTTTAAGCACTGAGCAAAAATTGCCAGCTTTCATTGAGCTTTGAACTTCGACCGGAAGCTCATTTTCAGGTCGCAAATGACAAGCAGGAAAGACAAAAGTGAAAACATTCAATATGGCGAGGCACAATAGGCAAACTTGCGCGAAGTTCAAAGCTCTCGACCTTGAAAGCATTGCAACAGACAAACCATCTGCCAGGGAAGATGGCTGGATTGTTTTCGAATCACTGGTAGATTCTACACGGTTTCGCGTTTTGGATTGAAACAGAAACCCGAATTGCAAGAGGAAAGAAAACACGGAAAGCCTGGCGTTGCTTTCGTCTTTGTTGGCCGCTCGTCTGCTGTCGACGATTTTGACATTTGTTTACATCCCGACAAAGTGCGTCGGCGGAGCTGTCCTGGACTTCAGGCAACTTTACGCTCACTCAAAGGAACAGGGGTGCAGCTGGAACATTGCTGACCACCACCGCTTGTCTCCAGAGACAAAATTATGATGTGTCAAGGCACGAGTGAATATCAGCCATTGTGGAGGGGCTTCCAGTGTTAGGCAAGCGTGTTTCGACTGTTTGGAGAGAACAGCCTTCATAGTTCAAAGGATAAAACCTTCAGTCGGAACCTGTTCGTCCACAGAAGATGCAAGACGAGCCTCATGCACAGCCACCTGCTTCGACTTTGATCTACGGCTACTTTTGAAAGTGGGCAAACAATTTGAAAAGTCGGCCGAAGGGCGCCATATTTGATTCGCGAAATTTGCGCACGAATCCCAACCATCTGCAATGTGTCCAAAGATTCACTGAAATACCAGATACAGCGTGCACCAGAGCGAACCAGGGTTCGTTGTACCCTCGATCCGAGCTTCAAAGTCGAGATCTTTTGTTTTGGTACCGTTTTTCAACCTCACCACGGTGAGTGACCCGACCACATGTCCCTCCCGGCTCGAGGCCGCCACATTCTTCCCGATTCGACAAACGTAGATCCAGCATCACTCACCTCCTCCGCAGGTCTCCCCCGCATCTCTAATTCTATCCTCTTCTCCATTTCTGGGAGTATTGCTGGAGTTTTTAGTTCTTTGAGTCGTTGTGGCGGGAGCGGTGGATTTCAGCAGCGTCGGTTGGTGAAACGTCAGATGTCGGCAGCGCCTCCGCCAGCAACGTCTCCATCTCGCGGCAAAGGTGCTTCCCGCCAAGTTCAAATCTGGATTTCGATTCCAGTACAAGTAATATTTCTGGGTGTGGAAAGCACTGCTGAGACTGACAGCGGGGACCGATGGTCTCAAGCCTTGTCGCGCATGCTGCATGCTGTGGCACACGAGGGGGCGGGGGGACTTGTAATAGAGAGAGTTTTCTATGCATCCCACCCCAACCCTCCGCCCGGCCCCACGCCCGGCGTGACGCCGCGTTGGCCCCGCAGGGGGTGGGGCAGAGGGGTGTAACAGTTGAAGTTTAGACTCTCCACACGGGAACGCAGGAGTAGTGGGTGTTTTTGCGCATTGCTACGGGGTTCACACCTTTTTTGCTGTAGACCAGAAGTCATCCAAATGAAAGGATGCTCATCTTTTTTCTGCCAGAAAAACATAAGTTTCACTATATATTGAGCCGAATACTTATCCAGAAATGGGTGTTTTTTTGTTGCAGAACATTGTGGGCACATGCAGGAATGGACAGTGTCTGCTAAAAATGTGATTTGTTGTGACAAAGCAACTTGATATGTGGGCGAAAACACGAGTCGACAAAACTCGAGTGCTGCGATGTAGATCTAAGTACAAAATTGATGCATGAAATGCACCATGCACCCTTCTCATGTGTTTGTCTTGTCTGCAGGCTCGTAGATGTACATGTGAGCAACTTTGTGCTGTGTGTTTGCGGTCGCCGCGTTTCCACCTCGTCCCAGTCTACCGTGCCCGCATTTCACAAAGTGTGTGCAGGTAAATAATTGTGTGGGATGAAATTTTGTTCTTGCAAGAATTTGTGACACAACATCTTGCATCCATTGAGTAGGGGGCCACTTGTGAGGCACAAATATGAATTCTGTACAAGAAATGCAGAGTTTTGAGTATAATATCGGAAAAAACAAGAACAGCACGGACAAGGTTATGACAGTAGTGAGATGTGCCGCGTGGGAATTTTGATTGTGTGAGATGCATGACACACACTGTTGATTTCACTACACAGTCTGGTTGTGCATTTATATCTATATATTTTTTGATCTTCAGGAGAAGACGCACCAAACACACACCAAAGACATAAGCTGTGTGATCCACCTCTGTGTGCTTTTTAGCCGACGATACTCTGAGCAGTGGGTACATAGGGTTTCTTTGCAGTGGCAAGTGAAGTGCAGGAGTACTGATTTATGCATTGGTGTGTGTAACGGTGTGCATGTGAAATGTCAAAGCAATGTATCATGAATGCAGGAGTAATCAGACTTGTGTGCACAATGTAAATTTATTTCATTTGGTTGTTTACTTTTTGTTTTGAAGGTTGCGTTCATGTTCCTGTTTGGTTGAGATGTTCGCCGTTGAAGATCTGGTGGCTTTTCCTCCCGCGGCGCAAGCTTTTGCCAACGCAGAAGAAGCTGGCTTTGTGGTCGCTGAACATGGACTGGAACTGGACATGTCTATGTGCACATCATGTCCACGAGTGTCGACTACAATGCAACTGCCTCATCTCTTCTCACATAAGTACTGCGGTAAGGAGTTCTTAGAAAAAGGCCAGGAGGAGTGGCAAATGTGCCAACTCATATCTACATTTGTCAAAGACAACAAGCTAGAGTTGATTGATGCTACAAGAGAATACTTCAGGTCCGGGGTCGTGCCTGCGAAAACTCTGATGCGATATGTGTCGGCATTGAGCAAAAGATTTCAGAGCCCTGATGCGCTTCAGATTTATTTGCTTGCAAGAATGTGCAATGCGCACACGCGTGTATTCTTCAAGCACCATGTGTGGAGCACTGTCTACAGCAATGCATCCTTTTATGTGGCAGTGAATCTCGCCTTGATTGGAAATGAGTTTGTTCCATTGAGATCGCCAGAGCAGGGTCAGATGCAATGTGTCATCGGAGAGGTGCACATGTTTGTAGCAGGGGCGGGGGCAGCAGACAGTGGGCAAGTGTCTCCTGATATGTCTGACAACGATAGCAATTTTGGAGAAGTGTCAGATTCTGATGCAGACTCTGAAGTTCTTTGTGAGAAATTGGTCCAACAGTGTGCAATCAAGTTGCACCGTATACCACTGTATGTAGCTTTTCCAGATCTGTGTTTTGTCACATCCGTCAGAGTTGAATGTCTTCCACTGTCTGTTTTGTTTCTGGGGTGTATTTTTCACAGTGAGAAAAAGCCGCGATCACAACTTTTTCCTGGGCGTGTCTTCAAGTCGACACCAAGGCCTAACTGGACAGCATGCACTGTCCCCATGGATCTTGTTCCTCGTAGCACACAAATGCCAGGCAAAGTTTTCAGCAGTCATTCCAAACCAGTCAATCAGCCGTCCATCAGCAGCAAACTTCCTGGCCACGTGTTTTTGAGTACGTGCAAACCAAAGTGGAAGTGGACAAGCTGTACAGTCCCAAAAGAGAATGTGCCACTGTCAGTTCATAGACCTGGGGTCATGTTTGTGTCGCAGGCAAAATACAGCCAGCAGAGCAGTGCTCCAGTGCCACGTCACTTTCAGCCAGTGCTGAGTTTGACCCGTATTGTGCAAGACACAGAGGGCTCAGGAAGCCCAGTGCTTATGTTTCACTGCCATGTGTGTTCATGTGTCATTGAACAGTCACGTGCAAAGCTCAAATGTCACGTCGAAGTGTTGCATGGGCTGTACACATGTAGAAATGCTCATTGCATCACAGCATTCAAGAGCGCATCCGTGCGTGACATCCACTCAGCTGTACACATCAAGAAAGTTCATGTCTGTGACAAATGTGGAAAGCAGTTTTCACACAGGTTCTTGTTGAGCAGACACATGATGATCCATGCTACAAAACGCCAGTACAAATGTAACGTGTGTGGTAGGCGATATTTCTGTCCACAAGACCTCAAAGAGCATGTCACCACATCTCCCGAGAGTGAAGAGTTCCTGTGCGGGTCCTGCTCATACAAAGGTCACTCTCAATGTGCTTTGAAACAGCACGCTCTTGTGCACAAAGAGCCTGCTCTGAAATGTGAGTGGTGCTCTCAGGTCTTCAGATGGAGATCACAGCTTGCCACACACCACTGCGAGTGGTGTGCACCATAACAGTGTGATGTTCTTGTTTGTTTTGCGTATTCGATACTCCTGCAGTCTTGAAATTTGTACTGCAATACAGAGTTGTCTGGACTTTTGTCTGCATGTGTGGGTGATTGAAGGCTTGAATTTTTCTGTGTACTCCTACACTTCATGCATGATCTTTCTCAAGCAATGTGTTTGTATTTCAGATGCCAGGAATACTGTCAGTGAACTGTGTCATGCCCTCTTTTCCCAATGTATGGCCGTACAATACCGAACATTTTGTGCATGCTGAGTTGTCAGTGAAGCTTCAAATGTGTAATAAATTGGTTGTTGAAGCCAAGAAAAGTGTTTTCTTCATCATTGCCAATGGGCCCAGAGAAGGAGAAGAACTGGTTTGTTGGCAAGTATGAGTTGATAATGTCAAAAACCATTTGTGCCAACACAAAGCAGCCCGCAATCTTGTTCAAAAAGAAATGTACACTGCGCCTGAACACTTGAATGGAGACATTGAGTAGAAGTAAATAAAAAGGTCATGTTTTGAGACAACTTTGCTTTTCATTGTAGCAATGAGTGAAGCCGAAGTTTACGAGCGCTTTGCTGCTCTCGCACTGAGCAATCTGGTATCCATGGACGACCTCCTCTTGCTACTCACAGCTAATACAGCTGACAAATTGACCAAAGAGAAGCCACATGACACGTTCGACAAGTTCAACATTAATAATTTTTTGAATGCACAATACAGGGGTCTGTTCAGATTCGACAAAGATGACCTTCTGCAGTTGTCTGACCTTCTTGCTTTGCCTGACCATTATCAGGCGCAAAATGGTATTGTTTGGGAACCACTTGAAGGGACCTGTATTCTCCTGAGACGATTGTGCTACCCTGGTCAGCTGTTTGATCTAGCCCCGTACTTCGGGCGCTCCATACCCGATTGCTCTCTTATCTTCAACAATATGTTGGCAGATGTAACCCACCGTTTTGCATGCCTTCTCAGTGATGTCAAGCAACCGTGGATGGATCATGATCTGTATGCTCAGAAAATCACCCAAAAGGGTTCAGTTGTGAACAACATTTGGGGCTTCATAAACGGTACAGTCCAACAGGTGTGTCGACCAGGCCAGGACCAGTGTGAGTATTTCAGTGGTCACAAGCGTAAACACGTACTGAAATTTCAACTTATCATGCTGCCAAATGGCTTGGTTGCACACTCATTTGGCCCATTTCCTGGTAGGAGACATGATGCTTCTATGTATGGGGTGAGCGGAGTTGATGCCCAGTTGTCACAAGTGTTCTCAGGTGATGGAAAACAGCTTGCAATTAATGGAGACCAGGCATACCCAATGCGGCCTTGGCTGTACACACCATTTGGGGGGGATCATCTGACTGCAGAGCAGCAACAATTCAATGCTGCCATGAGTCCATTGAGGACAGAAGTGGAGTGGGGTTTTGCGAAGTTGTCGATGTACTTCGCATTTGTGAATTTTTATGCCAACTTCAAAATTCAGCTACAGCCAATCGGCCACTACTTCCAGACAGCTACACTGTTGGCCAACTGTCACACCTGCTGTTATGGCTCTGAGGTGTCCACGTACTTCAACATTGACCCACCACCGCTTGATTTGTACTTGCAGTAAGCAGATGTGCACTACTCCTGCAGTCACTCATTGTTTCCGTGGAAACATTGCTTCACCAATTGTTACGTATTTAACGCACACTGTGATACAAGAGTACAGTACTGTTAAGTTTGCAAATTTTATTTCCTGCTGAAATGGAAAGTCATGTCAAAAACCTTTGACAAACCCCAGGAGGGTACTATTTTGGTTCAACTCCGAAGAACAAGAACAGTTAATAAAAGGCACGAACCATGTGCCAACTGTGAAAAATGCAACCTTGTCACTCAGTGGGTATCCCACACAGAATCTCTGAATCTTCGGACTCATCAGACATAACTTGAGGTGAATGTACCAGCACTTCTGTAGATGAATTGTGAGGCAACTCGGCACAGAACGGTGACAGCAAACTTGAAAACATATCGTCATCAGAGCTGTCACTGGATGTTTCCCAGTCTCGCAAAATTTGGAACACAGATTTAGTTGGAGGTTGAGTCAAGTCGCTGTCATCATCTGAGTTGTCAGAACCTGAAGCAAAGGTGATTACAGTTCATCATGCTTCAGAACACACTCCACACGTTGAAGTGGTTGCAAGACATGCAGATCAGGCTCACCCTGAACACACTCATCATGTGCATAGACAAAGCGAACTTCATTTGCAGCCTTGTTGCGAGGTGCAAAGACAGGCTCAGCATTTTGCCTGGCCCACTGCTCACATTGGAATTTGAGTTGTTCCTCTTCTAATTTCAGATGCCTCTCCTGCAGATCGAGCTCTCGCATGTGTGCCTCACGGATGGTTTCTGTCAGTGCCTCCAAATGTCCTGCAGCAGACCTTCTGTTCCCTGTACAAAGGCAAAGCAGCTTGACAGACGAGCGATTGCAACACAATTCACTTTGTTGCATCACATCTCTTCAGTTTCACGACATGCTCATGTTTTCTGGGTGGCTCAGAATGGTCACATTCATGGTCAATCATCTCTCTGTCTCAGGTCTCTTCACTTGAAGTCCCTTCAATGCTGCTGTCTACGTCCTCACCCTCCCCCAAAAGCACGTCACATTCCATTTGCGGAGTCACTGACAAGTCAAACAAGTACAGCATTGAAGATAGACAGACAATTAAAAGGATGAATGAGACTTTGTGCGTGAAGCAGCATCAGAATTTCTGGTTTTGTCCGCGCACCCTATCTGTTAGCATTGAAGATAGACAGACAATTAAAAGGATGAATGAGACTTTTTCAGCGATCGTACGACACTATTTCTTTTCCATTCCAAGCATTCAGATAGCATTTGTCTGTCTGTACCTGTGCGTGACTGATGCATTGCAATAAGTCTCAAGTCAGATTTCTTTTTGTTGGCTTCCTTCTCAGCTTTTGTCACAGCTTTGAGAGCCTTCTGCCGCTCATCTGCATCATGACGCTGCTCATTGATGTCAGACAGTAATCTTCTTTTTTCATTGTATTGATCTGCACTGCCTGATCTGAAAATCTGAGTATTCTTCTTTTGCATTGTGACTCTCATATCATCACCTCATTAGGATGAAACATGACACAACTACTCCTGCATTTACTTCTTCAATTCCTTCACATTCTCTTTCAAATCATGCTTCAACAGCACATCAATGTGATCCTGCAAGCTGCGAACACTGATCTCCTTTGTGGAAGGTCTTGTGATACGAATTGCCGCATTTGCGTTCTCTGCAACTTCTGGCCATTTCTCAGGAAACTGGTAGGGCTTCAGAGAAGTTACTTCCTTCAATATAGCAAGGTCCATATCAGGATAAAAGTAGATTGGCTGAAAGAAAAAAGAAAAAAGAACCAAAACTTGTCTCCCTCTCAAATCGCAACACTCACAAAATCAGTACTCCTGCAGTCTGGATGACACATGTGATATTCAACACAGACATCTGCCAAATCTTTGTACCCTACTACGCGCTACTCCTGCATGTCTGTATTCATGAAGCACCTCAAAACAAATGTCCTCTTCAAATTTGAAACACTATATCTATGTACAGAAAGTGTGCCGGCAACATGGCATCCAGCTTCCATGCAACACCCTTTTTTTAACTCCTTCTTTGGACCATTTATTCTCAATGCCGAGCCCTCATATTCTGTGTGACCTTACACAAGACCCTTATGCTTCAGCTCCAACAGGAAAAACTGACCATTTTGGCTTCAACTTGTCACAATTGAATGGCGGAGACAGTCAATGTGGCGATCGTCTGTCACACTAAATCGGCGCAGTTTCACTCTCCTGCCAGCTCTGTGACATCAGAGATTCATGTGCAGTGACCTGGGACTGGTTTTTCCAAAGCAGTCGCAAGTGCAAAAGCTGCATTTTGCACTTTTGAACTGCATTTTGCACTTTTGAGTTGCAAATCCAGTTGCGGCTATTTTTCCAATTGCAAATGAGTTGCGACTGGCAAATTCTGGTCTTTTGCAATTGCAAAAAGTGCAAATTGCAGTTTAAAACTGCAGAGGGTCCGGGGCCTCCACAAAATTGCAAATTGTCAACAAACATGGTGGCAATGCTTGAGATTTGGGCAGATGACAGTGAGGAAAATCAGGAAAATGTGCATCCAAGAGGGAAACACACCAAGCCAAGGGTGGTGAAGGACAGAACGGACCCCCTGACTCTAATTGTGCCTGACCAGGCCAAGAGAAAGTACAGGTTGTGGCCCAAGGTGCTCTACAAGCTGTGTGACGAGTTGGCACCGTTTCTGGAGAGGAAAACTAAAAGATCATCTGCTCTCCCAGTCATCCATCAAGTTCTGGCTGCATTAAGATTCTACACGTGTGGTACTTATCTGGAGGTAGGTTGTGTCAGACAACAAAAATTTCCTGTAACAGGTGGTTGGCCCCCCTCCCCCCAAAAAAAGAAAGTCACACTCACAGATTCAAAATGATGAATTTGTTTGTCCAGGTGACAGGTGACACGCTCAACCTCAGCAAGTCCTCTGAGTGCATCTGTGTGCATACAGTCTCTAGGCTCCTCTCCAGTCC
>JAAUXT010147163.1_pt1 | contig 14864 bp, 14 predicted proteins | sample 7278171 | NCBI WGS metagenome assembly JAAUXT01 (sample SAMN14350112, study PRJNA611818) | marine sediment metagenome | isolation source: surface marine sediment (1.8m) | place: French Polynesia: Moorea | collected 2018-08 | reverse complement strand
GAGTGACAACAACATTTCTGTCATTGAAATAGGAGCCTTTGATCACATGTATCATATCAGACAGATTGCTCTGAAAAACAACAGACTTACAACACCAGACCAAGATATCTTCATCAACATGGTCCGACCATTGTCATTGCTGCTGAAGAACAAAGGACATGAATGGGACTGCAGGTCCCTCTGCTGGCTGAAGCATGAGGGACAGCATAGGTCTATGAAATTCTCAGATCCCAGGTGTGCAGGTGGATTCCTGTGGGAAACTGTTCAATGTCCTGACTCAGGTGTGTATTGCAGATAGGGTGATGTAGCTTTGACCAACCATTTTTCTTTCCTGAGATATAGAAAAGTGTAAAACAGCAATGTTCAACAAGATTTCATAAATCTCCTGGTTTGATATTTTGCCTCAGAAAATTTGAAAATGCTCCACTTCGTGCCTTTTACGATTCAGGGCTCAAATCACCCAAAACACACAAAACATAGAAACCCCAAGGCTATTTGTTCTCACCTCAAAATAGCAAAAGAAAATTGATGATCCTCTAGTGGGCAGTAGTGTTTGGCTCTGATTTATTTTCAAGAAGTTTTGAAGGTGTGAGCAATTATTTTTTTTGTGATTTGATTGAGTTGTACCGTGTAGAAACTCAGTCAATTTTGAGCAACAAAAACATGTGTGACCCAGACAAATCACCTACAGGAAGGGAGGGCAGAAGCCATGTGTGTACCAGTTTTGCTTTGAACATATGCATCAAATTGGGATCTTCTGTGTCTTTTGAATTTGTTTAACTCTGGGATTTTGCACAAGCAAGGAATTATCAAGTTTGATTTTTTTGGTTTGTGCCAGCAAAAATTTCAACATTTGGGGTTTTAAATGTTTGACAAAATGGGTGATATTTCAGAAAGTAGCAATATTTGATGAATGATATAAAATGATGAAATGTAGTAGATTGGTTGAGTGTTTCACCAGGGTCATTAATGACCTCATTGTCAAAGATGTGTGCATGGTTTTCATGTGGGGCCAAAGTTTGAGTACAATTTTGGAATTTGGAAAGTGTTCGCAAATACTCTGGTCATCTTTGTGTGCGATTTGGTCACCAATTTCAAGATGCAGATTAGATGGATGCATCTGGTTGAAATTGGCATGTTGTGCATTCTGTCCATATACAGTTTGATTGTCTGTGTTCCAGTTTGATGCATTTTGGTACCTGTGCCTTCTGGCTTCTCAAATAACTATGGAACCATTTTCTCTGATTCATCCAGGAGTTTGTGCAGAACCTGGAGGAATACTTGGGTTCAAGAGAAAGATGTACAAAGGTCCCTATCATCCAGGAGGCATTGTTATTTATGACTGCAATCAAACCAAGACATGTCAGAGGGATGGAACCTGGAAAAAGACTGCAATCTGCACAGGTAACAATATATGTATAAAGGAATGGCAAAGAACACAATTTGGAGATGAGCTAACTCTTGAAACATGTCAATTGTTGATAACTCACACAACATTTTCCTCTTCTGGTGTGGTTCATGATCACATCACAAATTGTCATGGAGTTAATTGTGATGTCTCTTTTGCTCTATTCACTCATTGTCTGTATAATCTGAGAGACACTTTTGCCAGACACTTCAGCACAATTGCTTGATTTTGGGTTCTGATCACAACAATAGAACACATTTTCTTGCACTGGGGTTATTCCTAATGGCAGAAAGGTATTTCACTACAGTAGGTCCCGGTTAATTCGAACCCGGTTAGTACATCGCCCTGCTTAATCAGTCAGGTTTTGCATGCAACAACCCTGTCGAATTGAGGGGGAGACGACTGTACTTTGTGTTTCAAACTTAATTTTCTTTTTCCAGAGGCAGAGGAAATTCCACAGGAAAACTACACAAATGGTTACAATAAACTCAACAGATGGTTCTATAAAAACATGTGCAATTTGCAAGTGGTGCCCAGCAACATTCCTGCTGAGGCTATGAGAGTCTATCTTCAGGACAATGTGATCACCTTGTTGGCTCCAGGAGTCTTCAGCCACCTTTGGGAATGTCAGTCTCTTCACCTGGAAAGAAACAAGATATCATCTATATATGAGGGATCTTTCATTGGACTAAGGCAACTTCACCAACTCCATCTTGATGGAAACCCAATCATTCACATTTCTGAAGGATCATTGAATCATCTTCAGTCAATTGGAATGATTAGCCTGAAAAATGTTCACCTACAAATTCTTCATCCTTCTTTTTTTGTAAACTTGCCCCGCTTTCCATTGCAACTAGCTCTGTCTGGTCATGGTAGCAAGTGGAATTGCAAGTCACTTTGCTGGCTGAAATATGAGGAGTATCATAAAACTGTAGTGTGGAAGTCTCAGGAATTACCAACATGTCGCCATGGGAAAGATTGGAATTCCCTTCAATGTGGGCAGCCAGGTGAGTCAGGTACAGTTGGTAAAGACTTGAGTTTCTTTCAGTGTGCTAACTTATGGAAGTCAGACTGTGATGGTAGAGATTTCAATTCCCTTTATGGTGCAGACCCACCTGTGGTGAGTACGAATCTAGGAGACAGGAGTTACCTTCAGTGCAGTGGTCCAAGTGAGACAGGTAGAGCAGATGAGACCAGAGTACTATGGAGTGGTGTAGTGCGGGTCAGTGAGACACAGATTGGGTCTGGTGAGTCAAGTGAGTCAAATACAAATGGCAGAGAGTGAAGTTCTATTCAATTCGGTGACCAGGGTTGGATGCAATGTTATCTGCTCTTCACCTTTGCGGAATAGGTTGTGGAACAAGCTGTGAGTTCATAGCCTGGGCATCTGTTTTCCTGAAACTGACTGTGTGGCTTTTGGAAGTAGCAAGCAATAGTCAAAACTATCTAACCATTTTCCTATTTTTTCTGCTGACTTGAACATGTGAGCATCAGTAAACTTTCACATCAATATATATTTTATTAGGACTCTGTCCAGAACCTGGTGGTGTGACATTCGCCAGAAGAACAACTGTTCCTTCCTCCGGGCCATACAATTATTTAAATGTCATTACCTATGATTGTCTCTCTGGTGCAAAAGTAACTGTCACATGTCAAACCACAGGGAATTGGAGTGAGAAGCCAAAATGTCCAGGCAAGGGTTTCAGTCATTTCACACACATATGCACCTCAGTTATATATTATTCAGTTCAAAAACAAAGGAAAAGTACCAGTCTTCATTCTGTTTTTGAACCACATAGCACACTGAAATGACAATCACCCAATATGGGAATGAAAGATCACTCAATATATTCACTTGTATTGTTTTTCTTTAGAATTCATGGACATTACAACCACAACAAGTATGTACTCAGGTGTTGTTTCAACAACTGCGAATGAGAAGAAAAATACTACAACCAGCAGAAACAGAATAATAATTGTTAGCATCAATATCTGCATTGCTTGTCTGGCGTCTGCTATTCTCTTGATAAGGTAATATGATATTTCATAACTTGAAAATATGTGCTTGCAAAAAGGACAATAAGATTTCTGGTTGCCTTGGTCCTGTTATTGAAATAAATTCAACCTGAAACTGAATGTAAATGTCATGTTAGAACTTCAAATCATATGCTGTTTCATTTCCATTGAACTGCAAAACGCAATGTGTTTGGAATGATATTTTGCAAAATTCAATGTATTGTTTCTTGCAGAATATACAAACATTTGAACAAAAACAACATTGCTCATTCTGGAATCTCCACTGAAGGCCAATTTGGTTCAAGTCTGGATTCTTTGTGTGAGAAACTGACCAAAGGCTTGGCTGAAGAAATAAAAGAATGTTGGATTGATCCCCAAGGAATTACACTGAACAAATTTCTGGGGCATGGTAAGAAGTATTTTGAAAACTTTTCTTCCCTTTTTCTCTCCAAAGTGAAACCATTTCAAAATTATGTTCTGTTTCAGGAAACTTTGCCACTGTTTGGTCTGGTTCTTTAAGAGTAAGAAGAAATGAAAAAATTTGCTTTGCTCTAAAGAAGAAAAAAGGTGATTCTCCTTTCAGATTACCTTTGCTGTGAGAATTGTCTGTCACATGATTTTTGTAATATTGGTTTTTTCTGCTATTTTGTTATTTTCATCGATTTGTGGTGTCTTCTGTATGACACAAGTTTATTTTTGCAGAAGAACATGGAGATTCTTTTGATGGTTTTCTCAGGAAACATTATGACAAAGAAGAAGTGGAATTTCAACCACAAAAAGTTGAAAGTTAGAATTTCCTTCAGTTTGAAAGCAGAGCATGATAAATTGTATTCTTATTGGCCACACTACAAACTTAGATTTGCAGTTTGTTTTGCAAGCAAAGATGTCATGTAATCTCATGCTTCCCAGAAACAGAGTTTATCTCCCATGATGTGCAAACATGAGTTGTTCTTTTACTAGACAGAAACAAACTGTAAAACAACAAAATGTTTTGCCTTTGCAGTTGAAATGGAGCTGGATTCCAGCATGGTTGAGGATTTTCTCAGTGAAGTTGTCATCATGAGGAAATTAAACCATCCCAATGTAATGAACTGCTGGGAGTCACAGTCCATGAAGGCAAACCTTGTATGATCTTGCCTCTGATGATGACTGACCTCAAACACTACTTGAGACAAAATAAGCTGGTAAGGGAAGAACACTTGGTGGTGGTGCCAATTTTGTTTGGGTAAGGATGCCAGCTTGGAGAAGACATCCCACTCTGTCCAGTGTCCTGCCATCATGTCCCCCTATAGGGCTTATTGGTGGTTAATGGCGCTAGCCTGGGACAATTGGTCCATAATATCTACCAATGGAGGGTGCAAGTACATAGCGTCTCAGCCAAGACATCATACTTTGTCCCATTCCATCCATCTCCCCCTCTATCTCAGCAACCACTTCAAGTTCAGACTTTAGAAAAAAGTCCTTTGAGTCCACATTTATAATTTTGGAAATTGCAATGTCTATGACATATTCCCTGGCAACCAGGTGCAAAACTCCCCAGCAACCAGATACATCAGGTTCTCAGGTTCTTCTCAAAGGAGAGATTTGATCTCTGGCTCAATGAAAGATATTTGAAAGCCTTTTTTGTTCGCTGTTTCAAAAGAATAACCATACCACATTCCATAGCAACCATATATGAAACTCCTTAGCAACCAGGTGCAAATGACAGCTGGCAACCAGATGCAATAGGCCAAAGGTTCTTCTTGAGTTAGAGACTTGATCAAGGGTTCATATGAAACGTATTGGAAATCAGTTTGCTGTACTTTTTCAAAAGAATGTCCATGCCAACTTCCATGGCGCCAACAAACAAAACTAGATACAAATCACCCCAGCAACCAAATGCAAAAGGCCAAATCTCATGTTCTTCTGAAGTTAGAGACTTGAATAATGGTTCATATCAAAAGTATTTGAAAGTAGTTTGTGTTGTTTCAAAAGAATATCCAGGCTAACTTGCCCAAAAACCAGATGCAAATCTCCCAAACAACCAGACACCTTTTTTTTGCAATTTCTTGGTATTTGTTTTTTGGTACATCATGAACAAAAACGAAGGATCATGACCACCAAACCAAACACCCCAGGGACGTCGCACTTGCGGTTGCACTGTGCACTGCTTCTCTTGTTTGCAAAAAAAGCTGGAAGTACAGTCAGCAAATAGTTACAAACATCCCCTTGCTCTTCAGGCTCTCATGAAAAGTAGACTGGACTCATTTTCACTGGGCGCTGCTTGTGGTATGGAGTATTTAGCTGAACAGAATGTGGTTCATCGTGACCTCGCTGCCAGAAACTGCATGTGAGTTCAGCTATCATATTGCTCTGATCCCAAACAATATGTTCACAAAGAATTCTCTGTCAACTACTGTTTTGTAGGCTGAACAATATGTTGATTTTGAAAGTATCTGACTTTGGATTGTCAAGGTATATGCAGGACAAGGAATATTACAAAATTCAGGACACTTCACTGGAATTACCAGTGAGGTGGATGAGTCCAGAGTCCCTCACAGATCACAGGTTTACAACCAAGAGTGATGTGGTACATGTCCAAATTGTGTTGATGATTGTTCAAACAATGAAATGGGCTGTCACTCTTAATCCGGCTTTCATTTATGTGATGAATGATTTCAGTGGTCATATGGTGTCTTGCTGTGGGAGATTTACACCCTTGGAAAACTTCCATATGCAGAAATATCTGATCTGGCTTTGTACAATCATCTCAAAGCAGGAAACCATCTGACAAAACCAGACATGCGGCAAGATGACAACTTGTAAGATTCACATTCTTCTGCTAAAACACTCCTGTTGACATATGTTGTTTATCTCAGCTTACATTTGTTGTTTGTTCAACAGATACAGTTTGATCCTGGCTTGTTTTGCATGGGATCCAATTGAGAGGCCCAGTTTTACTGATATCAGGATCCAACTGGACCATTTGATTGGTAGGATTACTTACCATGTGCTATCTCTTGTGCACTGCTGCATTTGTGCCATGCAATTTCTTTGTTTGGCTTGTCTGAGTGTTCCTCTTGTTGCAGATAGCACAGTCAACTCTATCAGAGTTGATGACAATGACCAAAGACAGATTACCTGTCACCATGAGTCCTACAGATCAAGAGGTCCACATGGCTCTGAAGTGAAATTACATTGATGTGAAGTGAGAGAAGCTACCTAATAAACAATAAATCAATAAATGTTTGGGTTGCATCCTTTCCCTCATTGCAGCCAGTGTGATGTTTCAGAACAGAACCAGGAAAGTGCAAGCCAATACATTTTTGCAAAGTAGATTTCTGTCGGTTACTGAAAATGTAAAATTACAAAAGCATACTGAGCTTGAATAGAACATATCCAAAGAAAGTAATGTCCATAAACTTGTGTCTCAAAACATTTGTGGTGTTCCTTTTGGGTTTCTATCTCGCATTGTTTTCTGCTGTCTTTAGGAAAATAAAGATGAATGCGTCAGAGCACTCAAATCTGAATTATTGCAATTACAGGCAGAAAAATTATGTGTCTTTCAGGACAAACACATCATTCTCTCATTTGCAGAAGGTTGACCAACATGACATAAAATCATCTTTCCTTTGTCCTTGTTCCCATTTTCATTCTCTTCTGCAGCAAAAGTCACCGCTGCAGTGAATACTTGGAACCAACTTTTTCACAATCCATGTCAAATTCTGCTACTTGTTCACTGTCCATGTAAAACTATGCAGGGAGGTCAACTGATTTTCATTTATGTTTATTTTGGCTCTTGGTGAAAGTCCAAGTGAACAAAGCTATTTTTGGAGTGGTTCTATAACTTGCAGAGAGGAGTCATTTGCTTCCTACAGCTCATTTGTGAGCTTTGTGAGCCTGCAATGTTGATCTTGATTGTCAGCCTGTTCTACATTTGCGTGTTGGAATGTATCTCAAACTCATCTTGTGTCAGATGTGCAATATTTTACTTCAGTAATAAACCAGACTTTCTGTTGACAAAACACTTTATCTGCCAGCAGCAGACCAAGCATCTCGTCCAGGGAGAATTTCTGGGTCAATTCTACTTGCAGAGATTTCTAAAAGGGTAAATGCATAAAATTGCCAGAAAGTTTGAAAATTTGATGGCTATTTACTAAGGGAAAATTGCCTTCAGCGATTGGTGCAGTGCAACCCTTTCTGAGAATTACAAGACCAAGGATACATCACACACAGTGTCATACATGATGCCACAGCAATCAGCCATCAACTGTTCAAAAGGATTGTTTCGCCTTTTTTGTGGGATTTAGGTTGAGGAAAATGCTCCAGGAAGAAATGTCTGAAGTTTGCATACTTTGGTTCTTCAGGTCAAACAGTTCAAATTGAGAGGGTTGAATCTTTGCCACATACTTGCACAAATTGTGTTGCATCTCAGAGAATTGAATTGATGATGAGATGTATTAAAGGTTTGGGTGTTTCACTGGTGGCATTATATTTTTGATTTTTCAAAATTTTTACATGGTTTCTTGGTGGGCTCAAATATTGGGTTGAAGCAGAAGATTTTTTGAAAGTGTTCAAAATGTATCTTTGGGAAAGAGTTGGGTTGATTTAGATACAATGAGGCATGAGATTGTTAGATACTTCATCTTTCAATGAATGTCAGGGTACTTGGGTGCATTTTGGTGAAAAGTGTTTCCATTAACTTGAGACTTTATGAAACTTTCCACAATAGATATTTGGAATAGTTAGATTCCTTTATTTGTAAATAGGTGTGAGAATATAAAACTACTATTAAATATTAGGTGTAAGAATATCAGATTTTAATTTTTGAAACTTTCCATTCTTTTGGGTGCACTAAACTGAGTGCAATAGAGGCTCCCAAGAGACTGAATTTCAAATGACACAACCCACATTTTGAGGTGATTGAGAGAGCTCCTCCAATCAGTGCAATGCCATTTCGGTGTGTTGTAATTAGCAGCAAATGGCCCAAGAAACATTTAATTTCGCTGAAGACTGCAGAGTAATAAAACTTCAGCTCCATTGTGTTCAAACTTGTAAACGCCACGCTGGGCTCCATCACAGGCTCATATTCAAACCACTGCCACACCCATCTCTTAAACATGGATATGTGAAGGGCAACTATGCACTGGTTCTTGATAAAGGAAGTAGTTGTGGAACAAAACAGGACATTGATTTCAACATAATGGAAAAGGCCAATTACCAAAATACAGCTACCAGTGCAAGCATTATGCAAATGGGATCAGGAACAGTTTCATTGGTGTGTGTGTGTGTGTCATAGTGAAATCAGAATTTGAACCTGGTGTACTTGTCATCAGGAGCTGCTGTGATGCTGATGGTCACAGGATGCAGTATGTCCTAGAAGGCAACAAAAGAAGAATCACATCATCGTCTTGAAATCATTCACAGGAAATGGTTCTCAGATGGAAGTAAGTCTGTACTTGTCTTGTGTTCAGTTCAGTTTCACTGGTCAACTGGCAGTTGCTGTGAACTGTGGAGTTGTCCAACTGTGCTGCTCTGTGTCAAACTGACAATATATTTTTTCAATACTGTCAAAAGGATTTTCTCTTGAGGCATTGATTGCTGATTTCCTGTAAACTCATTACACTTTGCTGTCACATTTTCCACCATTCAGAAATTCTTTCAGGATGTTTCCCATGTTGTCGCAAAAACTGAGATACAAATATATCAGGCTAATATGAGCAACACACTCACAATTTTCAGGGAGGTAAAGGGCATCACTCAAACCCACCTTATGTTGAAACCCTCCTTCATCCCCGGCTGAGACTCACATTACAGGCACACACATAACACTGATACTGGCATTACACACTTCTCAAGTTGATACAGAAAAACAATCAAAGTCAGCACATTTCTCTTGCGTGCATGTCATTGACTTGTTTCAACCTCTTCTCTTGTTTGGCAGAGTATGGAGGTCATTGCAGCATCACTGTCACCTGGCACGAAATGGAATCAGCATCATCACACCTATGTTCTCCATTGCGATGGACTGGTTCAGCATCTGCCAACATTCCACAAACTGTCTTTATTTCTGACAACAACAAACTCAACCAGAGTGTCTATGTCTCCAGATTAAGAGCCAAGAGTGAAATTGCTGGGTATTTCTCTTGTGCTTTTGTGAGCACAGATTTTGTACAAAGAACATCACCGTCGGTATCCAAGTCATCTTGCTGGGCGACCTCCGAATCGTGGACAGGCTAACAGTACAGAGAAACTTTGAAGTGATGCTATATTTTCGAAACAAGAAACATTGAAACGGACACATGAGAAATAAATGTGTGTTGTTGCTGCAGCAAGTGTGTTGATGTGCCTGGGCTCTGAGACTTTGTTCAAGAAACACAAAACCCAAAAACAAACAGCATCGAAAAATAGAAGAACAACAAAGGAGCACATCTTTTGAGAGGCAAAAACAACATATTTTTGCGATATGTTTTTGCCTGGATAAACATTGTTGCTTGACAATCTGGAGACTTCATTTCATTCAAACATTTTGTTGGCTTTTCTGTCAGTTTTGTGAGCTCAGGAGATTGAGAGAAAATATTGTTTCTGCTGGGGCCAGAGTCCACATTGCCAATTTCCACACATTGTTCACCTTTAGGTAAAACAATCTCTTATCTGAAGTACACATATATGATGTAAATATGGAAAATACAGGTGTGGAGGCATTGTCAGCATTGGTGTGGCACAAATCCAGAAAAACAAGCCTGCAGACTAGAAATGGATTGAGAGCAATGAGTGATGTGAACCTGAGTGCCACATCAGCAAATTCAAAACAGAAATGGTTGATTAAATTTTGCTGTCATTGGGTGGGGCACACAGTGATCAATGTGCACTGAGATGAAAGAAACACTATTACAAGGTTGTAGCATTAAAGTACATTTGTAGCAGTGAGACAAATATCAAATATGAAGGATTTTGCCCAGGCCAGTCAAAAACTAAACAAGAAGCAAGTTTTCATGGCCTCAAAGCAATGGCATACAACATAGAAAATTGTTTCCACTGGAGCATATGTTCAAAGAACTAACTCCCCGAGCCATCTGCTCTTGCAAATTTGCCACCATGGCTTCAAGGGGAAAACATGTTTCCGTAATGTTGAAAGGTGGGTCTGACAAAATTTATTTGGTGAGCTTTCGTGGGTCTAGCTTGGAGATTTTTGTTCCTCAACAATTGTACTTGTTGAACACAAAACAAAGGGTAACAGGTCAAGAGTTATTTGCAGGTGTTGATACTCATAACTCTGTGCCTTTGTTGCTTGGCCATGTTCTGCTTCTTCAAGATTTCAAGTTGTCTCCTTTCCTCTCTGCACACATCCTGAGTTCTTTACACCCCCCGTCATTTCCTTTGTCTCTGGTTTCTTTCTGCATGTCAACAGGTCATCTACTGTTTGTGAGATACAAGTGCAAAACAGCAATACTTCAACTGGGTGAGTTAGCAATTCAATTTTTTTCTTGACAGATGTTCTCAGTTTTGCAGTTTTGGGATGTCTGATGGCACCAGCACTTGTAGATGCTGCATGCACTGATGATCTGAGGTGCAGAAATGAGTATGACTCCAAATCCAGACAGTTTTACAGGACCTGGTGGAACCTGACTGAGGTCCCACTTGACATTCCTGTGGAGGTGCTGAATGTTGATCTGGATGGAAATAATATCACATCTCTTCCTCCCACAGTTTTGGGGAAATTACTTGAATGCACTTCACTACACTTGACACAGAATAAAATTTCTGCCATTGATCCAGGCTCATTCACTGGTCTTCAAAATCTGACTGACTTGTCCCTCAGTCAAAACAAAATTTCCTCAATTCCATCTGGATCATTCAAAGAACTAATACAGCTCAAGAAATTGCAACTCTCTAAAAATTGCATATCTCTGATTGACAATGAAACTTTCTCTGGTCTGAGGAACTTGTCTATGCTGGGTCTCAGTTACAACAAAATTTCTAGAATACCAGTTGGTTCCTTCTTTGCCCTGCACAAACTCATGAGTCTAAAACTCCACAACAACAATATTTCAATCATCAGAGGTGCATCATTCATTGGTTTGGAAAGCCTTGAAGACCTGGGGCTCAGTGAAAACTGTATATCAGCCATAGATCCCCGATGGTTCACACACCTTCACAAACTTCAGAACCTGTATCTATTTGGCAACAAAATTTCTATGGTCAGCAACAAATCATTCACTGGACTAAACCACCTGAAAGTGCTCAATCTGGGCAAAAACAACCTGTCTGTGATTGAGCCTGGAACATTTAATCATCTGCACAATATTGAAACAATTATTTTAACCAGCAACAAACTAACCACACTGGACCAGGATGTCTTCATCAACCTGCCTCGCCCACTGACTCTACTGCTGAGTGAAGATGAGGATAAGGAAGACAGTAACCAGTGGGACTGCAGCTCCCTCTGCTGGGTGAAGCGTGAGACCAGACTCAGGAGCATTTCATTGTTTGCCTGTTACTCTCCATTTTTCAGAATGTGCCTGCCCAGGCAACCTTCATGTGCAAAAGGGTTAGAATGGCGGAAGATTGAATGTGGAGACTCAGGTAAATGTTTTTGCATGGAACAAAATTATTCAATCCTGCATGTCAGTCAACAAGTAAACAAGTAAGCAAGGCAACAATCTGTTACCAGTTCTTTAGGCATGGAAAGCCAATCAAGAAATTTGTGGAAAATGGTCTTCTGTTTCGCTGAATTTCTATGAGAATCTCAAACAGCCTGAGCATAGTTATTCCATAAGGATTCTTCAGATTCAGCTGGTGCTGGGTCGGCTCATAGCAACAAACATTGTGTACTGTGTGAGTTTAGTGTTGTGAATAAAAAAAATATTGTTTCTCGTTTTGAAATATGTAGGGGTTTGTAAAGAGCCAGGAGGGATTCCAGGCCTGCAGAGGACAGGTTTCAAAGGTCCTTACAACCCTGGTGACTATGTCATTTACAACTGCAGCCACACCATTACGTGTCAGAGGAATGGAAGCTGGACAAACTCTCCAATATGCACAGGTCAGATACTTCAGCAAATTGTGAACTGAGAAGGTTCATCTCTGAGATATCAATAAAAAATGCAAAACAAACTATGCCAAGAACTTTGTTTGACTTTTCAACACAAATTATTTTTTGTCTTGTTTTTCATTCTGCCACAAACCAAAGTCATCATCACCAAATAGAACAGAGAGAATGGGCCATGTGTGGCCAAGTGTAAGATTTCTGACATGGAATACCTTGTTACATACAGCTCTGTTGTTTTCACAATACATTTTCACAGTCAGCTTATCAATTCCTTTGTTTTCAAAAGTTCTTTTGATGGGTATAATGCTTGAAACAGCCCAACACCACCAGAGTAAGTGTCACAAAGTGAGAGTCATGTTTGTGTTTTTGCCAGATGCAGATACGCTACCAGAAGAAAACTGCACAAACAGTTACCACAAAATCCTTAGATGGTTCAAACAGAATATGTGCAGTCTGCAAGTGGTGCCCATCAACATTCCTGCTGAGGCTATGAGAGTCTATCTGCAGGACAATGTGATCAGCTTACTGCCGCCCTGGATCTTCAGCAATCTTTCTGAATGTCAGTCTCTTCATCTGGAAAGAAATGAGATATCATCTGTTGAGAAAGGATCATTTGTTGGACTAACAGACCTCCAGAATTTATTTCTTGACTGGAATCCCATTGTTCATATTTCTGAAGGATCATTTGATAGTTTGCACTCAATCAGAATGATTGGGTTGAAGAACATCCTACTCACCAGCTTACATCCGAATCTCTTTGTGAACCTGCCTCGCCATCCAATGAATTTGGCCCTTTCAGGTCCCAGCAACAATTGGAAATGTTCCTCTCTCTGCTGGTTAAAATTTGAGGAGATTCATCAGACTGTGGTGTGGGACTCTGGGGATTTTCCAACATGTGGGGATGGCGAAGATTGGAAATTCCTTGTGTGTGGTGACCCAGGTGAGTCAGAAAAAGATTAAAGGGAGTGGAGTTCCCTTCAGTGTGATGTTCCAGGTTAGTCAGATAGAGACAGTGGTAACTGGAGTTTTCTTCATTGTGGTGACCAACATTTGTCAGATAATGATGGAAGAGACTGGGATTTCTGTCATTGTGGTAACCCAGGTAAGTCAGATACAGAAGAGAGAGACTGGAGTTCCCTTCTGTGTAGTGACCCAGGCAGGTCAGATTTTGTGGCAGAGACTGCAGATCCCAACAATGGAAGTCAGATAAATATGGTTGAAGCAGAGCTCCATTTAGTGTGGTTCAAAATGTAAGTTGGGTGAGTTGCTGATGTGCAATGAATCTCTCTCCTGTGGCAAGTTCAGTGTTTTTTGCACCACCTCTGACTTTTAAGATGGCCAGACAAGATCAACAGTGTCATCAAAGAAGTGTGTCTGTCATGCTCAAATCAAGAGAAACAGTAATGAGTTTTTTATGCTGAAATGACACTCATCTTTGTTGATCTCAACAAATGATGTTTTCAGTAAACTATTCTTTGCATTGATGTTTTAAGGACTCTGCCCAGAACCTGGTGGTGTGGCATTCTCCAAAAGAACAACTGCCCCATTATCTGGGCCTTACAATGATTCCACTACTATCACCTACACTTGTCTCTCTGGTGCAACAGAAACTATATCATGTCAAACTACAGGGAATTGGAGTGAGAAGCCAAAATGCTCAGGTGAGGTTCGAACTCATGTGACAAAAATGCACACACAATTTTGCTTCTGAGTTGAGAGTGAAGGAGAGAAATTGTTGTTTTTCATTTTATCAAATGAGAATTCCTGGTGAATTTTTTTGGACCAGCCAATTTGAAATCTTTAGGGACAACCAAAACAATTCAATCATGTTTGCTGGCTTTTTGTCTTCTTCCAGAATTTAGGGACTTTGTCATACCAACAGCTTTGTACAGAAGTGTTGCTTCAACAACTGCAAATGTGATGAAAGACAGCCAAATCAATACAAACACACAAATAATTGTTGGCATCAATGTTTGTGTTGCTGTTTTGGTATTTGCAATTTTTCTGAAGAGGTAATGCCGGGGTTTTCGCTGTCTGCAACATAAATCTGAAACAAAATGTGAAAGTGACAACACAAATTGTTGATGGTGGGGAAGCCGGCCATCTAGGTGCCGCTAACAGCTCAAAAACAAGTAGCATTCATGTGTGTCTGTCCACACTTTGGAATATAACCCCCACTCCTGATGGACCCCCCTCCCCCTGTCCCAGACCCCCTTACCCCGTGTGTCAGACCCCCCTACCCCCTGTCACAGACCCCCCTCCCCCTGTGTCAGACCCCTCTCCCCTGTGTCAGACTCCCACCCCTTGTCCCAGACCACCCGCCCCCGGGGGGAGGCCCCCGGCCGCGGGGGGCGCGGCGCGGCGGCGCCGGGGGGGGCGGGGGGGGGGGGGGGGGGGGGGGGGGGGGGGGGG
>JAAUXT010029431.1_pt1 | contig 14864 bp, 12 predicted proteins | sample 7278171 | NCBI WGS metagenome assembly JAAUXT01 (sample SAMN14350112, study PRJNA611818) | marine sediment metagenome | isolation source: surface marine sediment (1.8m) | place: French Polynesia: Moorea | collected 2018-08 | reverse complement strand
TTTGAAAGTGTTATATTTGTTTGATTTTAGTCATGTTTGCTTTTTTTCATTAACTTTGAGGCTGTAGCTGATGCACAAAATGTCCAAAAAATATAAAAATAATATCAAAAAAAATCATTTGAAAAAAATCAATTTTTTTTACTTTTTTTGACATTTTGTGCATCAGCTACAGCCTCAAAGTGAATGAAAAAAAGCAAACATGACTAAAATCAAACAAATAGAACACTTTCAAACTTGTGTTCACACATTTTGCCTCTTGATGCCTGCAGGTGATTTTCACCACCATACATTACACAATGTATGGTTCAAATCACCTAATAATAAACAGGTAGAAATGTTTGAAAATCAAAAGATGAATGCTGCCACTCAAACACCCAACCAATTTGTGCTACACATAAAACTTCTTTCACCAAATATTTGTACTTTCTGAGATAACAGACCAATTTGTGCCACCAAGTCAGAAATTTCTGGACTTCCCCAAATTTGAACTTTTTGACCTCTTGAACCCAAAAATCAAACTTGACAAATTTGTTCCTGTACATGTATTATCCTCAACCCAGACTAGATCACAAAGACCCAAAAGAACCAATTTTGAAACTCATATTGACCTAGAAAGTGCTGTTCACATGCTTTCCATTCTCATTGGCCTCAGGTGATTTGTTTTGGTCACTCATGAATTGTTTCGGTCAATCAAAATTTGAGTGACCCCGAACGATTGAGTAACCTCCTCAAATCACTTGAAAAGCACCAGCCTTGCGTGCACTGTTGAAGGATTCGTGGTAAAGTGAGGACTTGTTGAGAATCACAATAAACTGGATTGCGCAAACAAAAACGACCAATCATTGCACGGTTGTCACTTGCGCCAACTCGGGTGCGACCAGGTACCGTAAAATCCCGCGTATAAGACCCCTTCGCGTATAAGACCACCCCCCCATTTTTCAGCCACAAAATCAGGTCAAAGCCATTTTTTATATTTTCAAGAAAATTATTCACACATGCAAATTTGAAGTTTTTCTAAATCAAAACCCAGGGAATTATTCTTGAAAATTACTTTCTCCAAATATTTTTTTCCGAAAAAAAGTGTAGTGAGAATTCTTATTCTAAAAGCTATAAATACTACTTTTTGGGCAATTTTTTGATAAATTTCCCCTATTTTTACTTAACTTTAATACTCCCTCAACTCATCTTACTCTCTTTTGACACTTTGAAAAACTTGCTCATTTCTACTCTTCACTTTGATACAAAAAGTCAAATCCTCATGTGTAAGACCACCCCCCATTTTTGGCATTAATTTTTGAGCATCAAAAGGGGGTCTTATACGCGGGATTTTACGGTAAGTGCCACTAACCGGATGACATAACAGCTCCAATCGCAAACCTCAACAAGATCGATTTCGCCTCGTATCGAGCTGGACTGATAGGAAAGCGCCGCGCATCACAGGTCATGGAGCTCGACAGAAACGCGTCCAAGCCGTGCGCGCACCCCGGGCTCCAGCCCCCACCACCGGAGCCCCACCGGGCAGAGGACGGGAAGGCCGAACAAGCCGCAGGATCAAAGGAAGAGTCCCTGAAGTCTTGGAGCTTCTGGCCTCTTCCCATCACCTGGTAAGTCATCTCGACCCCCGATTGATTTTTCAGAAAGCCTTCAAATCTCTGGTGGTCACGTGCACTGGAGAATCAACGCCACACGTGTGCGTGCATGCAAGAAAGAGTGCAACTATTTGGTGAAACAGATTACATTGTGTTGTTTTAATTTTGGTCGAGTCGCCTGTCCAAGTCAAGCTGCAGGTTATCTGGAGAGAAGGCACACCCCCAGTTTTATTGAGGCTTCAAGCGCCAGAATAACAAACGTCTGCGTTGTCCAAATGAACCGTAGAACAATCAGATCTTTTGGCGTTGTCAACAATAACCACAGCTGAAACTGGTCTCTTCGCTCTTCCTCTCGTAGCCTGTTGATCGGCGTCATCCTGCAGGCCCTCTCCACCACCTACACGCTGCTGCACCTGGAGCTGCGAGAAACCTTCTACGCTTCCGAGTTCGCTCTCGGCTGGATCCTCAGTGTCCAGTACATAACCGCTTTCTTCGCCTGTGAGTTGGTTCATTCCCAGGGTGGGCATAGCTGATCCTGATCTCAAGGACAGAACAGCATTGCTCGTTTACTGAAGGACGAACGACTTGGAAGTCAGCGGTGATTTGCAGTTTCTGACACAGAGAGGTTGACAACACTATTCACCTGTGACCTGAGGACAACTTATCCTCAACAGTGACAAGTAAAACAGCAGCCTGAGAGATCAATGTGATGTATTTTGGGAGGCTCACCCAAATGCGAAGAATCTGAGTGAGGCTGATAACCAGTCAGGCGCCTTGATTCCGATTTTGCTGCTCTCAAAAGAGATGCGTGAAGGGGCTCTCCACAGAACGTGTGTTACAAGGACATATCTAAATTTCAGCCTCGGTACTACCGAGAGTGATGAAGTGGGTCGGAATCCGCCCCGTCTGTCTCGTCGCGTCCCTGACTCTTGCGTGTTCCTGCGTCCTGAGCAGCCAGGCCACCAGCGTCTACTGGCTCTACGGATCCTACGGCGTGTTGTATGGTGCGAACAAGAATGTGTCCCACCTGGCAAAATGAGGTTTTGTCTGTGTGGGTCATGATAGTTTGAAGAAATAGGTCTCATACTGTATAAGGAAAAGAATTCATTTTTTCTGTCACTTCACTCTTCTGAAAATTATATTTGTGGCACCAAAAACCAGTACGTTTCGCAGGAGCAGCGTTAGTCTCGTTGCGGATGGCGCAGCACATCGTCCTGCAGCAGAACGTCGTGCAACACGCCCTGTTCGCCACGGCCGTCTTCAGCGTCGGCTACTCCCTCGGAGACTTCTTCTGGCCCATCGTGTACGAGGTACAAACCACTTTTTGATGTTTTCCAGTTGCAGGTTACTGCAGCACTTCATTGCCAGAGGGAGGACTTGCTGCACGCGTTTCACATCATTTCCATCTTGAGTTGGAGCTTTGACACGGTGTTCCTTGCTCGTCTTCACCTTGGATACACTGCAGTGCCAGGAGGAGAGCGTGGCCCTAAATTTTGTGTTTCTCGCAATATCTCGTATTGTTTTGTATTTGTTTTTAGCAGAGCCAGGCTCATGCTCACGACGATCTGCTTAAAAAAGAATAGACTCGTGAATGAAACCCCGCGCGGTGGTTCGCGTCACTGATCAATGCGTGCACATCCTCACGCCACCTTTGTCAATTGTAGGGGCTGGTGGAGACGTACACGTGGAGAGGGGCGATCCTGCTTCAGGGAGCCGCTCTGGCGCATACCGCCCTGTTCTCCCTCATACAGACCGGCATCATCAGGCACAGGACCCAGAAACAGAAGATACTGGAGAAATCAATTGTAACAGATGGAAAGCAGACAACAGACATCACAGTTGTGGGAGAAGAAGCGATACAGAAATCAGAATCCACATCAATGATAGGCAAGGAGCAGAAGAAAGGGACCACTGCTGAAATCGAGAAATTGGAGCCAAAAGCTGCAGTTTTGGCACAAAGATGTGAGGGAAATGACCCTGTTGCAGGAGAGAAATGTACAATAGAAGACACAGCTGTAGCAAAGGCAGAAAAGAACAGAGCTGGAGTGGAGAAACAAAACACAGAAAACACATCTACAGGAGAGAAACAGAAGACAGAGAACAGAGCTGGAGATGAGAAACAGAGAACGGAGAACAGAGCTGGGGCAGAGAGAGAGGAGACAGAGAACACAGCCGGAGAAGAGAAAGAGGAGACAGAGAAATCAGCTGCAGGAGAGAAACAGAGAGCGGAGAACAGAGCTGGGGCAGAGAGAGAGGAGACAGAGAACACAGCCGGAGAAGAGAAAGAGGAGACAGAGAAATCAGCTGCAGGAGAGAAACAGAGAACGGAGAACAGAGCTGGGGCAGAGAGAGAGGAGACAGAGAACAAAACTGGAGCAGTGAAAGAGGAGACAGAGTACACAGCGAGAGCAAAGAAACAAAAAACAGAAAAGAGAGCTGCAGCAGAGAAAGAGAAGACAGAGAAGGACATAGCTGGAGCAGAGAAACAGGAGACAGAGAACAGAGTCACAGTAGAGCGACAGAAGACAGAAAACAGCTCTGCAGCAGTAGTAGTTACTACGTCCAATAATATTCCAACAATCTGGGATATCCTGATAACCTTGACCCAGTTTATGTTCTCTGCTGGAGACACCTTTGTCCAGTATATGATTGCACGAAGGATGACCTATATTTCCTTCTCAAGGACACAGATGATGTGGATCATCTCTGTCAAAGGTGTTATTGGAATCCTTCGCCTGGTGCCCTGCTACATCATTGACAAGTTGGACCTGAACCGAACTGCCCTGGCAGCAGTTTTCACTGCAATTCTGGGCATCTCCTCGATGGTCTCGGTGACGTTCAGCTCCTTCTCTCTGATGATGATGTACGGCATCGTCTACGGATTCAGCCAGGGTAAGCACATGCATGGAACAAGAACAGACTTGTACGAACTTTTCTGAAATTGTACGAACTCGAGTTGACGCAACACTCACTGATGCCTGTAAGAGCATCATTACCCATGAGGCGGATACAGTGGGTGTTTTCTTTGCCTCGAACACTGTGTGCCCTCGAATTCGGAAAATAAGCCGGCGGCCTCTTGGGTGTCTCACTTGATTGATTGGATTTGAATTTTTTTCGACCATCGCATCATGCATATCTCTCATCTGCCCGTGAGCCAAATCATCTGTCGGCATTTGCACACATGCATGTACGTACAAGCCGTCTGTCTGTTTCCAGCCGTGTTTTTTGTGCTGAGCCCGACGGTGTTCGTGCGCGTGTTCGGGCGACACCGCATCCACATGGCCGTGAGCTACAAGACGATGGCTAAGACGCTGGCGCACATTATTAGTATGCCGCTGACAGGTGAGAAAATACATTGCACCTGTACCAAACCGTGTTTCAAGTATCCTGACCTGCAATCTGAAGACCTTTTTGTTCACTCTGTTTTTGATAGGTTTGATCCTGGACGTACTGGATGACATCCGAGTTCCGATCCTGCTGTTCGGGGGGCTACAGCTGCTGGCTGCCGCCCCTCTGATCATCATACTGACCTGCAGGAAGGGCTTCAGCGGCTGATCTTACGGCGAAACTGAATTCACTTCATTCCTGTCCGAACTCACCTCAGCATGGGAGCATCACCCACTCAGCATTTTGCCCTCTTGTGCTTGGTGCGAACTGAAGTTGATCATTGGGGCCAAAATTGGGGACAACTGACAAGCAAAAACACGTCTTATCTGAAAAAGGCCTTGCAAACATGCACTTTCGCGGATCCAGGGATCCCGTGATCTCTGCAGAAGACTGTGGGGATCTCACACTGTGTCTCCTGTATAGAATTGATGTTGTTTCATGTTCTTCAAGACATGCCAACTTGCATGCATGCATGTGCACCGCAAAAGACAAGCGTTGCGTCCCACGTTTCAAGGGAGATTTGTCAAGCGTGACTTGTGTATTCAAATGTCAGCACAACCAACAACTCAATTATTTTGTGGTCTCTGGTTCGGCTCTCGTGCTCATTTTTGTGCACAGAAAAAGACGAACACGCTCTCGGGACACAAACGGAAGCAAACATGGTTTTGTACGTTTTGTATCATGGAGGAGAGGGCAGTGTGCCGAACAGCTGAAGTTTGGAAGTAATTCTTTGCAATTTGCACATCTCAGACAAGTTTTCCATGACATACGCCTGGACCCCTTTTAGGAAAAGTTGGTAAGTGACACAACGTTTTTGCGCCACAAATTTTTGTTCCCGCGATCTTTGGCCGCCCCAGACATCATGAAAGCTGCGCATGGAGCCGCGCCTCGAGTCTGTTTGGTGTTCTTGTTCAACTGACCCAATCGCATGTTTGTGTTTGTGAAATCTAGTTGGTAACAATGTTCTAGCTATATACGAAGCGGACAAAGCAACACTATCGTAGACACACGAAAGTTGACCGTTGTGTGAGATTGCGCACATCTTCAACATGCAGCATTCAGGAATTGGAAGTGAACCCAGGATGGGAGTCGCAGGGAGCCGTGCAGTGCAAGATGTGGAGCTGGACGAAGTGGCGTCCAAGCCTCTCCTGCAGAAGACTGCAGGTTCGGAGGGAGACGGACAGGACGAATCTCTCAAGTCCTGGAGATTCTGGCCCCTGCCGATCACCTGGTGAGCAACACCGACTCCACTTGAAAAACAAAACGAAATCTTGTGGAACATTTTTGCGAGTCTGACGGCTCAGTCTGAAGCTAAGTATCTGAATCTGCAGACATGCAGCTTCAGAAAAGTCTGTTGGCCTCTATTCTTGCCCCTGAACGAGGCACAACAGTTTTCTGGGACTGGGGACCCATGGAGTTCCCCTTGATTCACTGCAACGTCACACGAGGTTGATTCGCTCGCAGCCTGCTGATCGGAATGACGCTACAGACCCTCCCGACGACCTACACGCTGCTGCACCTGGAGCTGAGAGACACCTTCTCCGCCTCCGAGTTCGAGCTCGGCTGGATCCTCAGTCTCCAGTACATCGCTGCCTTCTTCGCCTGTGAGTTCATTGGGGTGAGGTAGGTGGGGATGTGTGGATAAGCTTTTCCTCAGGTGTGAGTCGGGAAATTGGTTCCTCTCTTTCACCTCAAAGCTGGGCTCACCTTCATTTGCCTTGCTCTAAACATTTTCAAATCGTGCTCATATTTCATACTCTCGACCAAGTTTCGAGGCATAGCGCCAGGAATCAGTGGACCTGGGATCGCCCTGTACACGAAAGGACACAGCAGTGTTGGACTGATTCCCGTGGCCAATCCGTCACCTGGTTGTCTGCGTGTCTTCAGTGCGCAACAGCAGTTAGGGTCACCGCAGTCATCACCACGGATCTTGTCCTCGTGGCCCACGCCATGCAGATCTTCAAAACGAGTTCTGTTGTCAAGATTGTCGTGGGCTCCACCTCACGTCCAGGGTTCCTTTGAGGACAGGACATATTTGTCTTGTGAGAATCCACTTTCACTGTGACCACACCGAAGGAGCTTCCGTGCAACTACGAACAAACTACTCGTGCCCCTTCCTTGCCTGCTGGAACCAAAAGTGGAAAGCTGTCAAAACTATTTTTTTCTGTGCTCCCGGGTTCCTTGAGTCTTGAATGTTCTCTTTGTTTCAGGACAAAGTGCCTGGGTCGCACACTTCGGGGAATTTACCCAATTTACGTGATTTGTTTACCTTCACCTCTCGTGTCAATGCACACACACACACTCACACACACACACATGCATACATTTACATACAGGAGGCGTCACGCTCGACATCAAGGGTTTTCACATTGGTGCCGCTGCGGCAAAAGTGTTGACGCAGGCGGCAAAACGTTTCCACATTGGGGCTGTGTCAAGGACTCTGCTACAGGTGGCAAAACCACCTTTGTATTTTCAATGTAGGTTTTGTCGCAGTGTCAAAAATCAGTCTGGACCGATAATTTTCACACTGCGGCAAATTGACGCAGACAAAATTTGTCGCCGCGTCACCAATGTGAAAACCTTCGTTGGCCTTTCAACTTGTTTTCGGTTTCAAAGGGCAATGTCAGTGTTCAAAAGGGATTTGATCCTGACTTGGTGGTTTTCCAACTGCATCCAATTGACATCCAATGTGCACGTAGATATTCAAGCAGCAGATGACATGCACTGATGTCCACCTCACACAAACTTCTTTGGCCCAGCACTGGAGCATTGGAAGTAACCAGCGGATGGGAGAAGCACAGAATCACCGCAGCTGAAAAACCAGACGTCTGATTTCAGCGATGACGATGCCAGGTGTGATGAAGTGGGTCGGAATCCGCCCCGTCTGTCTCGTCGCGTCCCTGCTGCTCGTGTGTTCCTGCGTCCTGAGCAGCCAGGCCACCAGCGTCTACTGGCTCTACGGATCCTACGGCGTACTCTTGGGTATGGAGCAAAGGCAAATCCCCGATATTGATTGAAGCCAAGGCACTGAACTTCTGGAGGTGGAGTCCTAAAAATTTTGAATTGTTGACACCTGTTGGCTGATGCCCTCCCATTGGGTTGGGGCGGGGGGGTAGTGAGCAAGGTCGAGGATTCTCTGAACACACCCGAAAAATTCAACAAACTTCACCAAAATATCTTTCAAATTACACCAAAGAACGAAGACATTTATTCATGGCTGTGAAAACACAGGCCATTGGAATCGACCTCGGGATGTTTGAGCCCCAACTGTCCACCCAAGCTCACACTGTCAGGAACATGGGCAAAACCTGCATACTCAACTAGTGGTCTGAACGCTTCGTGTTGCACCCGCAGGGCTGGTATGGTTCACCATGGAAGTGGCTCAGTACATTGTCCTGCAGCAGAACATCACAGCGCGGCTTGTTGTGTTCGCCACGGCCGTCTTCAGCGCAGGCTACTCTTTAGGCGACTTCATTTGGACGATCGTATTCAAGGTACCAGTTTTCCCACGCGCGTTAAGGTCCACTCGCTTCCTTCCAGTTTCTTGCAGTCACACAAAATCACATTCGTGCACACACACGCACACACACACACACACAGAAGTAGGTACACACACACACACACACTGACCGATTGGTTTCAGGCATCGTGTATGGGTTGGCTCACCCTGCACTGAGGGTCTGGGTCAATCCCAAGCCAAGGCACCATGATTTGTTCCCATTGTGAGTTGGTTGTCGTGGAATGTGAAACATTTCTTGCCAAATCAAGTTCAGGTTATTGTTGATTTTGAAAGTGCAAGCTATCAACAAGAAATGATTAAAAACATCTCAGCCTGTCGTTTTCAGACAGTTGCAGGAAAAATTGCAACTTTTCCCTGCTACCCCTTAAGTTTTCCCTGCAACCCCGCAATTTCCCCACACACATGGAATGAAAAATGGCCCAAAGATCTAGTCCTCTTTCTTAAAAACTGTCACAGGGACAAGTCGTAACTTTTCCCTGCAACCCCTCAATATTTCCCTGCAACCAAACCAATCAAAGATAAACCAGAATCAAGACCCTTTCTTTTCAAGACAGCTGTAGGGAAACATTTCTCTCTCTCCCTGCAACCCTTCTTTGTTTCCTTGGGCCCCAGCAATAAAAATACATCACAAATCTGGCGCTTTCTTTTGAAGACAATAACCGGGAAATATTGCAACTTTCCCCTGCAACCCCTCAATATCTCTCTGCAACCAAAGCAATTTTTAATGAACAAAGAATCTGGCCCTTTCTTCTGAAGACAGTTGAAGGGGAAAATTGCAACAAACCCTGCAACAGCCAGTCTGTATATCTGCCCTGATCGACTGCAATACCCCTGGCTGTTTGAAAAAAATCTGTCTGTGCCCTACAGGAGCAGGTGGAGACGTACACGTGGAGAGGGGCGATCCTGCTTCAGGGAGCCGCTCTGGCGCATACCGCCTGTTCACCCTCATACAGACCGGCATCATCAGGCACAGGACCCAGAATCAGAAACAGAAGACACCAGGGAAACCAGCTGCAACAGATGCTGCTGCGGTAGGAGAAGAGAACCCGGTGAAATATGCCTCAACTTCCACAGATGAGAAACAAGAGGAAGAAACTTGCACTGGTGCAAGAGAGAAGGAGGAGACAGAGGGCACAGCTCCAGCACAGGCTGGCAACTCCATAGCAGAACCTCACGGCACTTCAACCCCAGGAATGTTTGACACCATTGACCAAGAACAACAGACTCCCATCAAGAAAGTGGGTCGAACGCCCAAATCAGATCCTGAGATCAATGAGTTGAACAGCGGGAAACTCGAACAATCAGATAACCAGAACAAGTCACCTGACACAGATACATCGTGCCTCGCTGGGTTCCAGGATACTCCTACTGTTTGGGACTTCCTGATGACGTTGTCCCAATTGACGTTTTCCTCTGGGGACGCGTTTGTCCACTTCTTGATCGCAAGAAGAATGACCTACATTTCCTTCTCAATGACCCAAATGATGTGGATCATCTCTGTGAAAGGCATTGTTGGCATCCTTCGTGTTGTGCCCTGCTATATCATTGACAAGCTGGATCTGAACCGCACAGTCCTGTTGGCATTGGTCACTGCAGTCCTAGGGATTGGTTGCATGGTGTCAGTGATGTTCAGTTCCTACTCTCTCATGATGGTGTATGGCATCTTCTATGGATTTGGTCAAGGTACGTACACGGTCACGTTGCAAGTTCACACCTGACAGCTTTGTTCTGCTGTTGGGCCATTGTGGTGCCTGGATGCTCCAGACTGCAAGTTGCACCCTTGTCCCAGAAGCAAAAGGTTGAGTTGTTCAAGTTCACCTGTGTCCATGTGCAGGACTCGCGAGATGTGCAGATGCCGCTTTGGGCTGATTGTCCTCACCTCTGTGAAATACCTGCAAATCTTTTGGCTGTGCCTTCTGGCCCAACACCTCAGGTCCTTGGATCAATGGATACAAAAGGAACATTGGAGGTCCAATTTGCAGGGTGACTTCACACACTGAGAACACGCGTGTGTGTACAATTTGAAACCTGCTGGTTTTGAGTGAAGGACTGAAAACGCGGTGCATCAGGAGAGATTCAGATGGCACCTGCCTTGATTGACATTGATAAAAACTACCAGTGTTTTGCTGGTGAACCTTGGGGTGTGGTTCTTCACAACAGCAAACTGTCTTGGCCTGAACCAAGCACGAGGTGTCCTTGGAAATCGAAGTTCCTCGCAAAACAAGCCAATCAAATCATCCTTGTTTTGTGCACACACCAACAAGCACGAAACTTGAGTTGGCGAGTTCATTGGTCTGCCATGCACGTTTCCTCGTATCAACCCTCCATCCGTTTGCAGCTGTATTCTTCGCGCTGAGTCCGACAGTATTCGTGAGGGTGTTCGGACAGCACCGCATCCACGTGGCTATGAGCTACAAAATGATGGCTAAGACGCTGGCTCACATCATCAGCATGCCACTTTCTGGTAAGATAGAAAATGCAAAATTCCATAAAAAGAACAATAGAATCTTCTCTGAAATGTGGGTCCAGCAGCATGTGTTTGAAAGAAGTGACCTGACTTTGAGTTTGGGCTCACCCAAGTTCCATTCTGTATGAAACCCATACAGGGAACTTGACTCAAAGCCAGTTTAGGACTTTTTTGACAGGTTTGATTCTGGATGTTCTGGACGACATCCGAGTTCCGATCCTGCTGTTCGGGGGGCTGCAGCTGCTGGCTGCCGCCCCTCTGATCATCATCCTCACCTGCAGGAAGGGCTTCAACGGCTGAACAGGACTCCTTGCCACCAAAGCAGGAACAACAGCATCGTATCATGCTGAAAAATCCGGTGCATGGACGCACCGACTTTGTGTGTAATCGTGTCTTCTCGTCCACTTCAACTTGCCACGAACACGCGAATTTTTGTGTTCAGGTCAGTTGACTTGGGGCTAAATACAGAGAACAAAACTGTTTCTGGAACAAGGAGTTCACAGTCCGTGTGGAATCCAGGGGCAATTGACATGTGCGTGCATGGACGCGCACGTCGCCTCCAAATTTGAGGTCCCAAGCAAAGACAAATATTTGCAAGAAACAGGAAATACGAAAGGCGTGTGAAATCTGAAAAAATACAAAATCTGGTTCAAGACTTTTTGTCACTGTTTACCGCGTCCCAGAATCCGCACACTGAACACAGCGCTCTGCACACACGCACGGAGTCGGGATTCAAGGCGACCACGGCTCGCACCATGCACGGCCATTTCTGCCAACTTGGCACGATTCAATTTGTACAGTCATCCTTGAGACCGTGGATCCTTGCTGTGGCAGGACTGTTTTCAACCTGGGGACAGCGGGTTCTTCCTCCGTGCGGACAGGAGCACCTGCTTCAGGATTCCGACACAACTGCTCACCTGAAAAATCGAGTCGGATGGTGGGAGTTCGAGCAGACTGACGGTTTGTTTTGGGTTGATGCGGGAGAATCGGCGAACCCTCGTGATGTCACATCACGCGTCTCGCTTCACACTGGGTGCGTCATGTCTGTACATTGCGTCGCTCTGCAAGTCAACGGATCTTCCCGGCAGAAACGCAATACGTGCATTGCGTATTTTTGTCTATCTGTGTTTATAGAACTTTCAAAGTGGCTTTCTTGGACACACCAAGACGCAAGGCATGACGCGCCCTGTGTGAAACGACAAGTTTTGGGGGCAACTTCAGCACACGGTTGGGGTGTTTGGAGCCAAAGTGTCGTCAATGTATCTGGCCATTCGGACGTGGTCCTTGACCATTGGAAAGCCGCGCATGTTGTTGTCGTCCCTCACTTTTTGAACATTTCATGCATTTCATCACCGTATCTTTTGAGCAGCGATTCTCTCAGGGGGACAGGTCCCCGAATGACTGCTAAACAAATAAACCTTCCAAAGCCAGTCCCCATTTAACCAACGTGAATGACTGCCTTTTGTTCGGCCTCTTTGGATGCCACAGCGCAGGTTTCCAAAAGTTCCAAAAGATGCTGAAAGCTTTGTGCCCCATTTTTCGTGCGGTAAATGTGCCCTCGTGATCGTAGTCTTTGCCTGAAGCAGAGGTGGATCCAGGATATCAACCGGGGGTGTGGTCAATCCCAACGAGGAGAGGTCCCAGGCGCTGACAGGACGTGGGCCCCTTGTCAGCAGTTGTGCACTGTGGAGGTGGGGCACTGGATCCCCTGGGTGCACCCCTGTGAAGATACTGATGGATCTTTATGCGACGTATATCTTCGGTTTGCTTCCCAGCGCTTGAGTGACGTTCGGTTCTCATGAGTGTGGGGTGCTGCCGACGGAGAATCAACACTCCAGACGAAAAGTAAAACACGGCAAAACATCGGAATCTGGGGCACTGGCTGAGCCAGGGGGCTCAGTGCGCGTGTGACACGTCAATCGACTTGAGTTCCGCAACTTTGCAAGGTCTTCCTGACCGCGAGCTTGTCAAATTGCCTTTTCTGTTCGTCGTTCACTTGTATACAGACCACAGTATCTCAAGTGAAACAGAGCGGCCCAACCACTTTCATTGCAGTGCACGAGATCTATGTCAGCACGGTCAGGTTCAAATGAAAATTGCAACAGGAATGAATTGGTGCAGAAGACGAGTTGAGGAAATGATGAATCGCAGGTGAGAGTGTTGTTGTTCTGAGCCGTTGATGTTTCAGCAAAATTGGTGTTCTCCTTGGTGGACAGGATATGCACAAGCACAAAGCTCCCGTGCACGCATTCGCACGAGCAACGCGTGACGCACATGTGAAGCTCGTCCGCTGAGACTTCTGCAGAAGGACGTGGCTCCTGGATCCGCGGCGCTACAGGTCACCGCAGTGTTTCCGTCGCGTCGCAGCAGGCGGAGCCTGCAGACGTTTGCGCCAATTCCTCACTGCGCTGTCCTCACAACGCGTCGAGTTGCATTCTTCCGTTCAGGCTGCGTGTTTTCTGTTGACTTGAGAATCACTGACACATCTGAGCCCATGCACCTACAACACACGAGAAGCCTCCAGGGCCAATGTTTTGAAAGTTTTTGAAAAATATTTGAAGGACAGGGCTGAGAAAGGAAAAGATCGTCGGTCGCAATGTGTGATGCAACGTGATCTGAATCCAAGGCAAAGACTTTAACTCCTTCAACGACACAGCCAAGCCATACAGCAGTAGATCTGCCACGAACTGTCACACGATGTATTGCAATGGAACATGATTCGCAAAGAACTTCAATGGAATCTAGATCCATCACCTGGGAATGACTCGTGAGTTTTGGTGCCTCCCCCTGTGTTGGGCAGAACCCGAGTTGACGAGCTGAGGCTCCTGCGGCTCTTCCTGTGCGAAGCTGACGGGCTTGGGACACAACGTTTGAACGCCTCTCAGGACTGGCTGTGGACAGGGCCAGTTGCACGTTCCAAGGACCGCTTCCAGAGTCACTCGCCGCGAACTTTCGTGCAAAGTGAGCACAGCTCCCCAGCTGAAATCCAGGGGCCCCACACTCGCACCTGCCTCAGGAGAGTCGGCAGGAAGAGCGCACGTGCAGAGCTCTGAGGTCCGCGGGCGTCAGGCGTCAGGATGGAGGTTGACGAGGCTCTGGCGCTGGTCGGCGGGGCGCGGCGCTGGCACCTGCTCATGCTCGTGCTGCTCGGCCTGTCCATGTTCTTCCCGCTCTGCTGGCAGGGCCTCTCCATCGTCTTCATAGGTACGTGCGTGTGCGTGTGTGCGTGTGTGTTCATTTGCGTACGCGCGCGTGCGTGTGTGCGTGCGTGCATGCGTTCGCTTGTGTGTGCGTGCTTTGTGGGACACGTGCCTGCGCCCGTACTGTTTACGTTTTGGCATTCTCTCTCTGGACACAGAGGAAGCCACAAAGTTGCCTGGGAAAACAAAGGACGTTTCTCAGATTTGCATTCCGTGGCCTGAGAAAAGTCTTTTCGGATGCAGCGCCAAACTCTGACGTCTGTCAAATTCTCAAAATGTATGTGTGCTACGACAACTTCACAAAACAGCAATTTTCAGCGAACAATGGGCTCGCACTAGTCGCGCACCAGTTGCGCCGGGCTCAATGCAAGTTGCTGTTCTTGAATGCAGAGACACATTTGATCAAAACTTGAGGAGATCCGTGAAGATGTTGCTTTCTCCGCGTATCGCGTGTCGACCCGTGCAGAGTTATGGAGTGACTGTTGTGACCCATGCAGAGTTATGGGGTGACTGTTGCGAAGAATTTTGTTTGTTTTGACGCCGCAAAAACCCAAGACCTGGAACATTTTGTTCCATCGAAAACAAACATTTGCGAGGTTTTATGCTGGGGCCGTGCAACTTGCAAATTGGGGTGCCTTGACTAGGATAATTTTGAGTGGCGTACTTCGGTCCAAGTTCTGATGCTAGCGTCAATGCATCAA
>JAAUXT010117637.1_pt1 | contig 14865 bp, 11 predicted proteins | sample 7278171 | NCBI WGS metagenome assembly JAAUXT01 (sample SAMN14350112, study PRJNA611818) | marine sediment metagenome | isolation source: surface marine sediment (1.8m) | place: French Polynesia: Moorea | collected 2018-08 | reverse complement strand
TTTTACTTATTTTTATACACTCTATCTATAAACATAAAAAAAAAAACACCTGCGTCTGGACACACACACACACACACACACACACACACACACACACACACACACACACACACACACACACACACACACACACACATCAGCGCTACACTTGAGAGAATCTCCGATTCGAGAATCGAATCAAAGCTTTGGCGTCAGTCTGCTCCCACAACATTCTGGAGGCTTCGTAGTGCATACCAACAACGCCTGAGTGAAGCAAACCCTGCTATCCATCTTTCATCGCTCAACTTGTTGCTCGTACTTGCAAGAGTAAGACTAATGGAGGTCATCTGATCAAGTGACCTTCCAGATGAAACGAGATTCCTGCCTATCTCATCCGATCAAACAGAAATACTCAACAGTTCCAGATCTCTCAGATGTGCGACATTGTGAAATGGATCATCTGACTCCAGTATTATCTCACAGGTATGTCAGAAGTGCCGAAGCGATGATTCACGCCAGTCTACTCCAAACCAAATTTTACTGAACACCAGAACACATTTTAGCAACAATCGACACGTCAAAACCAACAATCATCTCCTGTTCACTGGCAATTTCAGTTGGGCAAGAGTTCCACTGAAAAAGTTCCAACGATTGCTTCCGGACAGCAAGACAACTGCTGGCACGAACGCAGAACGACTTGAAGCTCGACCATTTGAAGCTGGCGCATTTACAAGTTACTTGAAAGTTCTGTGACAAACTGCACACGACTTAAAGCAACGAACGCATTCGATAACGCACCCACATCAACAAACGTACCTGCCTGCAATGTTGTTCCAATAGAACACACATCCAGAACGACACACGTTTCCTCCTTCCTTACTTCTGCTCAGTTTTCAGTGGAATGAAGCACAGTCTCCGAGACAAAAGAATTTGAGCGCCCGACTGTCACTTCAGGGCACAGCTGCGCTTTGTTGAGAGCTTCAGCTTCGGAGACACGTTCGTGCCATTCACACACTACTTTCCAAAGAGGAAAACAAAGATTTCGATCTGTCAACCTGTCAACCTACTTTTTTCTGGAATGGCATCTCGCCACATCGAAACCTGAAGAAACATGCGGAAGCGTGGATAAATTTTTCGTTGACCTCACAAAGCTGTGCAGTGTGCCTTCTTCTGGCTTCATTTTGGCAAAGGTGTACGAGTACACTTGACTGAACGTCGTCTGTCCACCCCTTTTGCAATCACGTTCACCGAGTGCAAACGAAATGTTTACAATTTCTGTTGCAGCAAACAGAAAACATCAGGAGAAACGTTAAGTTACCTTGTAATCCACTTGTCAAGGTCCTCTCTTCACTGCGATCAGTGTCCTTCTTTGATAGCAATCAAGGTGAATAGCGAACGTTTGAAGGTGAATTCTACACTGACTGAAACAGAATACGAGTAGTTTGCAGGTCACATGACTGATTGTACTGTTTGAATCTGTTTCACAGAGGCTGCTGCAGCCTGTGCCAGATTGGTGCCGGTTCAGAATCCGAACCAAACGGCGGGCTAAAGGTTGAACCACATCAAAAGTTTATTATCAACGCGTTGACTGAGAAGGACCAACGCAGCACGACAAAGCTGCCAAAGCTCTGCAATGATCTTTCCACAATTCAAGCAGAAACTTCTACCGTTCGCATTCGCATTCCTGAAAGGGTTCAGAGGAGAAGCCATAAAATCTCATTGATTCTGTCATGGGCGCTCTCAGCCCATTGGAAGATCCACTGCGAAGGTGCAAATAATTAACACATCATATTCGGGTCGAGAAGATGCCAATCCACTCACGCGCGATGGGATCCAGAACTTGATCGTGGCGGGGACGACAGCTACGAGGCCACTGAACCCAACTTCGAACAACTTCGAACAAGAACACTTGCCGTGTTGAAGCCGCGCGGTCTCTCAGAGCATTGCTTGTGTAATTGTCAGTGCATCTCTGGGCACCGCGCATTCAAAACTCAAACATGGGCAAGTTTTTGTTGGACCTACTGGCAACAACAGAATGAATTGACCACTTTTGCAGATTAAAAAATCTCCCGTCTTCATTCAAAATGAAACCAGTGTTTGCTCAAAATCACTTGTTTCGTACTCCAGACAGCAACAATTCAGAGCACACAACAATGAGTGTACGAGCACCACTTCTTTGTGGCAATGTTGGCGCCGCACAATGGTCCAAGCCCTTTTTCAAGGTGCGAAGGTCTTCACGTCACCCCAAGGCGGACACTGACAAACTAGAACCACAAGACTTGCAGTGCCTAAACACCGCCAAGAAACACCTGGACTCCGTGCGTCCGTGGCACGAGCTCAGTTGCAGAAAATCACTGTCGAGCTTCTCTGGTCATGGCTAACTTTTTCTACGAGGTGGACGCGTTGGTACATGTGTACAATCCTGAGGAAAAATATCACAGTGAGTTATGTCATTGTACTCAGACGGACAGTACACAACCATACATGATACCCGAGGATAGCAGGACTCTGCTCGTACTTTGTGTGTCTGCCTTGATTGTTCTTTTTCGCTCATGCGCAAGGGACCAAAAAGGCAACAGCCTGATTTGCTCTGGTTTTGTTCTGCCGTTTACAAATCTGTCCCGTTGAGATAATTCAACTCTGCTTCCAGCAGATCTGACCTCAAGGCCCAACGAAGGGCCACGCGATGAGCTCACCAAGTTGACCACTTTCAATCCAGTTTCCCTTCTCAGAAGTTCTGACATTCGTGTTTTGAAGTTGAAAGAACTCTGTGAAATTGTTGGCTGACTCAAGTAAACTCCACCGTACGAAGTATGATCCGATGATGTTCCCTTCCTGTCAAATGTTCATGTCATTTCAACAAGAACACCTTTGCGTACGTACGCGCCAAGCCCGGAACATGGCCCTCGTGACAGCAAAACTTGGGGAAGCGGGAGGGTCTCACCATACTAAGACCATTTTCAAAACTGGACGTTGCTCTCAACGAAAACCGCCAACGACCACCGCTGAGCATTGTCACCCCATAACCCCCTGCCCCAACGTGGGTGCAGGTGGAGGGGAGAGGACTGGGTTGTCGCACTCCCTGAACACTACCAAGCAGCAGTCACCTCTGTCCACCAACCCTGCAGGGAACGGCCGGATCGTTGCTGCCTCCTTGCGCAAAATCACGCCGTACAAATGGGTGGATTACGAGTAAACTTTCAGAACTTGAAACGAACTGCAACTTTGCAATGTCAGCAGACATCAGTTCACCTTGTTCAACGTCGGTTGACAAGAGCGATCGACCAGTCGGATATCGTGCCTTCTGGGCATGGAAAAACGTTTAAAACAATACAGCATCCCACAAGGTAGCTAATTAATAGAGTGCCACTTATAAATGTCGGCCCTGGGGCTCAAATGCATATTCACAAAAGAGGATAAACTGTGAAGCAGAGTCTGGGAGCAAGTGATTGTTCTGCGAGTGTTCTCTTATTTTTTTTCCCGCAGACTTCAAAGCAAGCTCACAACTTGATCAACGCCGTGGTGCGCGGACACCTTGTGAATCTGCAAACATCGCCACTTGTGTTTGTGCATCACGTTGTTCCTGAGCAATAATCTGCAGGAATGAGTCGAGATGTTCGATTCCGGTTCACTAGATTCACTTCCTGCGTCAAGTGTGCAAAACGCGTGCCCCTGGTTTCAGCGAATATTTCACGATTGGGTTGCACTACGCCACTGAAAGCATTTGTCTGATCCGTGGACTCATGCAGAACACAGAAGATGATCCAATGAAGCCAGCACATCTGGACCAGGTTCTACGCAGCAAAGTGCATTCCATGATTTCTGGTCACCCGACGCAAGTTCGAAATGTGCCTGATTTCGCAACGCCTCTGCTGGACATCAAGGGTCCGAACGTTGTACGAGAAACACTTGCAAAACTCTGGAGTGAAGCAAAGCTTGCTTTCACGAAATCTTGGCTCAAAAGTTGCAGTGACTTCAATACAGACACCAGGTGGCCCAACGGAACATAGAGGGCCTGAGAAGATCGCAACGAACGCTTTCTGAGCTGCACAAGCGAGTAGCCAAGCGAGATGCAATGCCTCTCATGACACGCTAAATCATAAAGGTATCAGAAAATAGATCATGATGATGATAATAACAGCTAACTGCCGGGCATACATCCATCAACCTGGTATTGTTGCGAGCAACCCGGTCAGGTTATCTGAAGATTGGTCTGAGTCTGATACCGCAGTCAGAATTTCAGATTCTGTCAGAACGGAATGCGCATGAAAGACTGCAGTGTGTTGGGCACGAAATGTACCAACCAGATTGAACGTAAAGACCAAGAAAAGCGTTCAGTTTCTCTTTGAGGCAAGCAGCTCGAAAACTTCGTCACAACCGCAGCTCCGAATATGCACCCGACGCTGCTGACAACCGGCGAACTGCTGCAGAATAACGCGATTGCAACTATGTATGGGCAACACACATACATGCCTATGTACAGCAGATCAAGAGTTGGACAAATACATTCTTCAGCCAGCAAAAACAAAACCAGCCACCCAAGTTCCAACGATTTCAAAACAGTCCGATAGAGAACGACACAAATCAAATGAAGAGAGACATGCTCAAGATCAAGAAAACAAACTTCAATCGAGAAAGTAACACGCCGAAGGTGATTTGCTCTACAACTAAAATACGATGCTGCAGTTGCCGAGCCAAAGCCAGTGCGCAAGTGTCTGCGCGTCCATTCTGTGCTGGATCGCATTCACGGTGCAGTGAAGATTTCGGGTGTCCAAACCGTAACTCCGTGCACACTAGATTCACAACAGCAAACCAGAGGCGTGCGGTGCGTGCTCACTGTACCTTCGGTGGGTGAGAGCGGTGCGATCTGAGGGTGGTCGCCGGGAGTGGAGATGTTGGCGTCGCTGTCGGCGGGGGAGAGGCCGAGCACGACGGCGGCGCCGGCCTGCGCAGCGGCGGGGCCCTCGAGCACGCGGCGTTCCGTGTGCTGCGCCTGTTCCGTGCGCGTCACGATCCGCTTCTTGCGCACCGTGCCGTCGGGCAGCGTCTCCTCGTACACGTGCACGTCCGTCGACTGCAGCGGCTCGGCAGCGATGCGGTCCGCGTACATCTGCATCTGCATCTGCGGATCCATGTGGCCGGGGCCCGGCACCGCCACCGTCTGCTCCGTCTCCCCCGCACCCAGCGGCAGGTCTCCCTCCGGACCTTCCATCACGACGCGCTTCACTATCGTCTGCTTCTGCCGCGTCTTGATCACTTTGCGTTTGACGACAGTTCCATCTGGGAGAGTCTCCTCAACTTCCATGACATCAGTCTCCACCTGTGGCTCTCCCTCTATTGTGTCCGTGTACACCTTAACGCTAGAGCCTGGGTCTGTAGCGAAAAGGAAACAAAGAGAAACATCATCGCGTATCTCAATGAGCAGAACCTGTACAACGTTCGCCGTGTCGGGTTTCTGCACATTCAAGATTCGAGAAACACACCACACTCTGCTTTTACCTTGCACACACATTCTGTGCACCAAAAAAACGCCGGACGGAGCCAAGATTAAAAGCTTGTGAGAGACTTTTTCGTCCCCGGCTGGCATGAAAATATCAACGGTCAATGTGAAGTTTTGTGCTTCGGCATTTGCGCAGTCAGTTCACGACGAAGATCGAATTGACATAACAACTTGTCAACCGAACAAGAGTACTTGTCAGTGTTGACCCATGGTCTCCCCAATCTGCGGGAAGCTATCTTCAGTTCACCCGAAAATTTTCTTTTTTGAGGCGGTCAGATCTCCGAATTCAGGTTGTTTTCACCGGTGCATCTTTTGGCGGGCAGGTAGACGCGTCTGTCTACACTGTGGGAGACGCCCAAGTGTAAATGATAGCACGCGCCGATGCTTCAACAGTCAGCGGCGCTCAGTGGAAAGAAGACGTTGATCCGCCACCCGCTGCAGATCCACTGGTGCAGTCAGTGCTGAGCGATCGAACAAAAAAGGTGTACAGAATCTGCAACGGAAACCACGCATTCTGTTCCTCATTCCACCGTAGAATACAGGTATCCAACCACCTTCCTCAGGACGAAACAATTAGTTCGGGGAAAGCATGTGGTTGTGGTGAAGCTCATTCTGAGCGAGGCTTCTCCTGCCTGTTGACATTTGAGTGCACAAGCCTAAAATAATACGGTGCATCTGTCTGCAATTGGACTGTGTTATTTTGATAATTCTGCAGATATTTTGTCTGGAGAGACTGAGAGCATCTGCACCAAATCCAACGGAGCAAGCTTCCGCCTTTTTGATTCACAAGCAAAACAGGTGACTTGTCGACGAATGCTCCGATTGGCATTGTGTGCAGTCTAAGTCAGCTTGTGAATCTTACAGAAAGAATGTTCCACTGGAAGTGATACAGCTCTCTGCCACACAGCAACGAGATACTAATTCTATCAAATCAGAACCTACTCGTATTTGTGCGTCTCAGTTGAATGAAAGTTGTGCTCTTGTCCTCGAACTTCCAGTTTCTACGAACGTTCGATCACAAAGTGTGGTACTTGACTCCGCATTTGGGGTTTGATCACGACACAGAGAAACCTTTCCATATGTGAGGAAAAATTGTGTTGAACTTTTCACTGCAAGCTGAGTAGAGTGTCTCTTTCGCTTCGATACACCAAAGTACTCAAGTCACTCGATACCTTGGTGCTGATTGTGATCTTTATCTCACAATCAACAGATTGGGTGCCACTGCGAAGTCACACTGAACAAAACGTTCACTCGTGTTTCGGTTTGGCGATTGTTTTCAACTATACGTTGACCGAACGCTCCGCGGTTAGGTAGAAGAAAATCAGACACCTGGACACCTGAAATGGCCCACACAAACTGTGCCATATCAAGTGATCTGCAATGAACTTTGGGTTTAGTGGTTTAGAATTTAATTAACGAATGAGATCATGTTGACGCTTTTCGGCCGCTAACATTTCCACATACCATTCCTGCACTCGGCCAATTCATTCAATGTGATGACAAGTCCAATTTGAATTGATTCAGCTGTGGTCGTTCAATTACTGCCACCAAGGATCCGCACACACAGCCGACGCAAGGACGGAAACGCGTACGTCGGTGCTGCGTGCAAGCAGTCTGCTTTGAGTAGAGCGCAAAACTGCATTGGTTGAATTCCATAAGGGTTGGGTATCATAACATTTCATGTTTAGCTAAAGGCAGAGACAAGGCTTGTGTGCAGAAGTGAGCCAGCCACTCTCGGGGTGTGTTCACATCTTGAGTGGATATTCTGGTTTCTGGATTCTCTCTGTCTCTGGACAAACACCACACTTTCATTCGTCACTCCTCGCATCCAAGAGCTTGCAATAAAACAAACAAACGAGACTCAAACGAAGCAACACCCAAAGACGACAATTTGGTGTGCTCAATTCTGTTCAACTTCAGGAAATCCACCGACCCACGGAGAACGTCCGTCTGCCCAAGAACGTTTTGAGTGAACGCTGAAATGTTGGTGCAACAAAATGATCAGGCAGATGATCAAGTTCAAGTGACCACACAGTTTCGGAGTCGTAAACCGGAGACACTGGAGTCATAAAGCACTCGCACCTTGCGTTGGTAGCAAAGCAATTGAAACTACACTTTATATCTTTGATCAGTTTTTAAATGCTCTCTCAGAAGCTCTCTGCTTTCGAGACCCGGATACATCACAGAACCTATCCCAACCTTACGCACACCAATCCACTGAGGTGGCAATTGCGAACTTCAGGGAGTGTCGTGCAAAGTCATCAGCAAATACGAGTCATGAGACGTCAGGATCCGCCTCAGGTTGTGTCAACATGGACGATCAGTGCGCATCGGGCCTCATTAGCTGCCGTTGCTAATCAGCTCCTTGTGCTGCGAGTTTCGAGCATTCTCCCGCTCAGATAAAACCACTGGAATGCTTCGAGGATCGAGATACCTCGGACAAACCATCAGACAGATAACGTGAAGAGGCCTCGAAATGCCATCCTCTTCTTGATCAATCCCAATTGAGTTGTGCCCTCAACATTTGCCAAAACTTTTGTGATGTGGCAATTGTTGGGTCCTAACTGAGTTTTTTTCCTGCGCAATTCGTCGGACAACATTATCAGTTTGTTTTCAATTGAGAGCAATACTCAAGCACACTCCAATGCGAGGTGAACAATTTGAATGAAAGAAGCCACCACCTCCGAGTTTCAAATGTTTCAAGGAGTGTTGTTGTTTTGGCCTTTGCGGAATGCGTGGGTGTCACCTCTCGGGAATCCTTTCTGGAGAGTCAAAGTCAACACCAGAATATTGATCCGTGTGCACTCCAAACCAATGTCGTCTTGGGTGGACTGAAAACATACTAATTCCGCCGGCCTCGAATCTCACTTGTACTTTATGGAAGCTTTATCTTGCAGAGTAAACATGAGTGAAGCCTTGCTCTTGTTTGGGGCTGATCATCCAGTGTCATTTGTACAAACATTCTAATCATTCTCCTGGCTGTTGCACTTGTTCTGTCACTTTTCTGCAGTTTTACAGCACAGAACGGAACAAATCCGGCCTCCGCGCGTTCCCCCTTTCTGGTCTTCGTTTGAGAACCCTGATAAAGAATCACTTTGGATTGCAAGGCACAAGATACCATGCTTTTGTTGTTGCGAAAATCTTGTCAGGTTGTCTCGAGACACAATCTATCAAAACGATTCACACGCACGCTTGTGATGAGCAGAAATTTTTCATCTGCTCGGAATTTTGACTGCAATCAAAAGCTTTGTGATCCGGGCACATCTGCACTTCTGAAGACATCCGACCTTCACTGAGAACTTACAAAATTGAAAAGAACCCAGTGGCGCACTTTGTAATTGTGTTGATGTCTGGTCGAAAAATAGTTATCAATCACGAATGAACGGTGGTTGCAAAAACGATGAGAAACACGAACACAAATCTGCTAATTTTGCCCGTCTCCACCTATTCTTATCTTCACCAGCAACTTCATCAGTGGTGCAGGTAATGCAGCTTAACAGTTGGCTGTACCAGGGGCTCCAGATGTTGGGGGCAAGCGCAGTACAATTACATAACATGTTTACTCGTATGTTGCTGGATTGGGTACACTTGAGACCAATCCGCCACGGAGGTCTTCCCTGCATCAAAGAAGCGTCTTGCTCCGAAACAGATGCAGGGGATGGTCGAAAGTGACAACGGGAGTTGGGCAGACAACGCCGACAACAATTTCTGTCCGAACTTACTTTGCAGCGCACAAACACACGACGTGCGTGAAGGCACAGATTGTTGTTCTGGCTCTGCCTTCGTCTGGAAATTTATCTGTTTTGCGACATCTCCAACAAGTCACATCTTGCTTTGATTTGCAGAGCTATCAGCGGCAGCGAACACACAGCAGCTACGCGTACAACCCACTCACTGACCCTGCACGCCACGTTTGCTCGCATGCAGGTGAAATTTCCCAAGCCGAAGTTCTGGGGAGAAAACTCACTTCTGAAGTCGGCCGGTGCCATGGGGCGGGGTCCCCTGAACCAACCAACTTCTTTTTGCGCTCTTGTTTTGTGCCAGCTCAATTGTTTCATTTGTATCGCTGCATTTTGAAGTTTGCAGTGCAGTTGAAGCCCCGCCCCCTCCCACCAACCAACTGACTGCACTTCATTTTGGGCCTCGGGTGGTCGGACCACAACACTGACATTCTGGACCCGATGGAGCTGGAATCCATAGGACTGAGACGGTTCGCGGACTGCACTGTCCAAACACACACAAGTGTTTCGTGCACATTTTTACCCAACAAAGACGGAAGATCTCATCAAGATGCGTGGATAACGGTCTCGATTTGTTGCGAACGGCACATTCTTCTTGCGACTTTCACATGGCAAAGGAGCAAGTATGCATTATGAACACAAACAAATGTGGGCCATAAAGTCATAATATGTATGGCCCCGGGCACCCTGCATTTTTCCATATAATCAGGTTCACCAAGTGATGCAAGTGCCATTTCACTTTCTCTCAACCTGCCAAAACAAATGTCTTATGGTATCCAAACAGCAGTTTACATACCTACCCACGTCCAACCTTAACAGCTCGTAATCCTCAAACAGATCAAGATTTCTTCAACCAGAAATAAAAGCACACTTTCTCCAGGAAAGTCAAACTCACCCAGCTCCATGTTTGTCATGTGACCTAATTTTTACGGCAAATTCGCGACTTTTGAACCAATTGAAACGCGACGTCCGTTCATGTGACAGAAATTAGGTCACGAAGCTGCCATGTGGCGGGAAACTTGAGAATAAGGTTTCATTTCTGGAATTGTTGGGCTAGGAGTGGATTTACAGGACAGATTGGCGATATTGTAGCAATTTGGTGAGCTCATTTCTGAGTCATTCTGTCGAGACGTTTTTGGTTTCCATGAGAGCTGCTGAACCGACGATTCTTCTGAAGTTCTCAAGACTTCACAAGATTGTTTAGATCTAGAGTCCAGACCTTCAACGAGTGTCCCAGGTCGGCTGGATCTTTGAACCTGACGAATTTTCAAGAAGCCTGTGCTTCGTGCAGACCTGCATCTACAATTCTGTGTCCCATTTGAACAGCACCTGACCCAGACTCAACTGTGTCTTATGTTTTCACTGCGGACTCTCCTATCTTGATGAACAGTGGATCTACATTGCTGTCCTACCTGCTTGAGATTCCTGGACGATGACCACTTCACCGGAGGCTGCGGACAGGTCGACCGCCTGGGGCTGCGGCGGGGGCGCCGCCCCGGAGTCCTGCTCCATGGCTCGCGGGGTGTCGGGCGCGCTGTCGCGACTTCGAGAGCTGCTACTACTGCTGCTGCTTGAAGACGACGACGAAGACCCAGCTCGCTGGCGCTGCGGAGAAACTGGGCTGTCCGGATCTACACTCGACTCGGGTAGGTTGTCCAAAAGTAATCCCTTGTCAAACACAGACACCGGCGGCGGCTGAGCTGGTGGCGGTGGTTGTGGAGGGTCGTCGAGGGGCCGAATGGCGAGGAGGCGCACGGGTGAAGCCGCGCTGGGAGGCTGCTCCGAGGCCGGAACTGCGAGCTCGGCCGACAGGACAGATGCTCGGTTCTTGTCCTTGATGCGTGTCTCCCGCACTGGCGGCTGAGTGTAGATGCCACTGGAGCGGTTACTGGTGGAACCTGATAGTCGCTTGTTGCCTGGACCTGCTGCTGCTCCTCTCCGTCTCACAGCTGCAGCATCTGCACCCCGATCACTCCCACCCCCTCCGCTCACCTTGTAAGACGCCATCTCGCGTTATTACCCTCAGTTGCTTGGCAACACAACGAAACTCTCTGCTCTTCAACTGCCCATCATTCGTCAAAAGTTCGAAGACCTGACAGACACTTTGTGGCTATTACGCTCACCTCCCGCTGATTTTATATGTCCCCGATCCCTATCTGATAAGTGTTTCAAGTGGGAGTGCAAACAAACAGCCAGAGAGCGACTCAGGCCAGGTACATAGCATTGCAATGCCACAGGTTGGCTTCAGGCTGGAGAGACACATCACAAGAATTTCGTGGCGGTCATCGCAAATGGTACTGCCACGTGGTGACCGTGAGGCACAACTCACTTTGTTGTTTCTTTCATTCGCGAGACGCACACACACACACACACACACACACACGCGCGCGCGCGCGCGCGCGCGCACCGTCAAGAAACAGCGAAGGTTGCGCAAATCCTTCTTGGCAGGCAAACAATAATTATTTGAAATAATTTTGATTTGTACGCGCCGACCTTAAAGGCGCCCCAGTTGCAAAAAGACTTCCGCCCCCCCCCTCTGTGAAATGGACAAAATACAAAATTAATCAGGCACCCCCTGCCCTCCGAAAAAAATCAGTTCGGTACCCGCCGTCAAGAAATGGACCCAGCAATGATCAGTCAGGTGCCTCCCTCCCCAATGGAAACAACTTTTACCTGGATGCAACAGAGACTGTGGGCTCAGTTCATGAGGGTCATGCTGCCGGCTTTGCTGTGTCAAGACTGACAAGTGTTCTTGTTTGCAAAACAAGGAGAAGTGAAATTACCCTTGACGATTTGGCGCTCGGTCACTGCGTTGAAAGGTCATTTGAGATCGATTACACTCACTTTCAAGGTTTTATGTCAGTGAAAATTGAGCAAAGCACACCACCACTCTGATGTCCTCAAGAGTTTTCCAACAGTCGGCTGAAAAGAAAAAGCGGAAAGGTGTCTTGTGCGCTTCTGCCAGGTTTGCCGCACCCGCAAATGAATGGCTGTCAGGTGTTGTTGCAGACAGGTTGACGGGAAATAAAACCGTCTCCGGGAAATGATTGATATTTTGTGGAAATTTCCGAAAATGTTCAAACTCTCCATCGACAATCTGTTGTTTCATGCCTTTGCCCAGTTTGGCTGGCACCAGGTTCTTCTGTAGAAGAAATGCGAAAGGTTGTTCGAAGTTTTGTCGTCGTTGACTGGGCCATCACAAACACAGCTGGTGGACTGCGGATTTTGCTTTGGAAGACCTTGCTTGCAAGAGACATCTCTTGATGGGCTTTTGACTTCGACAGTGTGATCAAGGCTCTTGGTGGAGCTTTCGCCGAGCTCAGAACCCGATTGTACTCACGAGTGTGTGGCAAGCCAGGTGTCAAATTGAAATAAAACGAAACCCTGTGAAATCAACTTCTGCACTGGTCGTCGAACGCAATGAGAATTTATTGGTACCGTTGGGATACACTTTTTATTGACAAAATTTTGCTGAAGCTCAGAAAGTACAATTGCTTTCGAATCAGGCTGCCGAAGTTGAATAGATCTACTAAACTTTGTTCACTGTGACGTTTTGACCGAAGTCTGCACGGTCAGTGTTGGAGATATACTTTGAACAATCAAGGCACAGGCAAGCACGCATGACAATGCTATTGTCACATTGCAGATGGATGAGATGCTGGCTTCTTCAAAGCAACCGAGGACGTGGTAAGTATTTTGCTTTTCTTTCATGACAATGCAGCAGTCTTAAGTTTGAGCAAAGAGTTAGAAAACTTGTTTTCGGTCATCACAGTCGAAGTGAACCTGGTGGGTCCATTTGGAGGCCCGCGGATCCAATACAGCAGGTTCTTCCACGGTTCTGTCACCTAGCAGTCCTCCAGCATCAAATCTATGATGACTGCAAAAAGGGAAACAAACACTTGCAGTGTACAGTCCAACCAATGTGAAGAGAAGCACGATTAAAATTTCCGACGAAAATTTTTAGTTGCTGCAGCTCACCTTTGGTGTCGTAAGTATCTTCGTTGCTGGTAGTGTCTTGCCCCTGCAGCAAGTCGTCTATCTGCAAGGTGGATGAGAAAAGAGTTGATTTTCATTCCGTAAGCAAACAGTTCACGAATGAACGATGATCGTATGTGAAAGACGCATTTATCAAAGACCGAGATCAGGCGTTGTTGCAGACCCAGTTGTCAGTGTTGGAGACTTGTGTGAGAATATCATTGAAAGAACGGCTTCAGCCCGATTGTGTGGCCGCTTCCGCTAAAGTTACCGATGCTTTTGAGTCATCAAGAACTCAAGACCGTGTGTGTGTTTGTGTTTGTGTTCCCTTTTCTGTGGCCCGTAAGCGGAGCACTGGGCGCATTTTCTGGTTCTCGCTGTTTGAAAACTCCTTAACTTGATTGACAAGACAAGTGTTTTGGTGTGATGGACTTCCCCAGGGGGCGGGGGGTTACTTTCACTTTTCAGTTCGATTGTTGACGGAAAACTTGCTTGAAAATGAAATTGACGGGTACTGTAAACCATGGCATACATAATTGATGCAAACCGCACATGCCGTGCTCAGTTTTGAAGCACGCAATGAAAAAGCAATTATCACCTGGACAGAGAAAGGAAAGTATTGTTTGTTTGGACTCTGAGGAAGCGGTGTTGTTATCGAATGAATGCATTGACTGTTTCAGCCCGGATCGATTGTGCTTTGGTTACCGTGTCAGTACACAACAAAGGAAGGATTTGATGAAAATTGCTTCTTTTCAAGAAGGAAAACGCCTCGTAGATATCTATCTCTGTCAAAGTCCTTTGTTGTTGACGAAGCCAAAAATTGGACGTTTTGCTGGTCATTGACCTCCCTTTGGGTTTGAATTCTCTTTGGCGTTTTGTGTCAGATTTTGCGTCTCTTGGAGTTCCTGTCGTTGAAGCCCGTTGGTGGTTTACCTCTTCCAGAGAAATTGGAGAGTCTTTGGCTGAGCAGACGGCTTGAAGCTGAGATCGAGAGATTTTGCCCGTTCCACGGTCCAGAACAGAGAACGCTTCCTCCAGCTCCTGGCGCACGTTGTCGATCGTCTTCAGAGCAACCATGTCTCGAAACTCTTCCAGTGAAACACCTTCATTGTCTGAAACAGTGACATTGCAACTGTAATGTGCGTATCAGAACCAAACCTGCTGGTTACCATCACGTGGTCTTCCAAGTGTCAGCAAATTGCGGATTAAAACAGCAAACTTCACTGACAATTCAAAACGCGAAGTTTGGGCTCGCGTGAGAATTTGTCGCTCAGTGGTTGAAGAACCACATACATTGCTCGTGTGAGGACGCAGTACCGTGCTTGTCGGCGGTGAGCTGGTCGATGTCGCGGCTCGTCGGGTTGTGTCCGGCGAGACGCAGCGCGACGAGCAGCTCATCCCGGGACAGAGACCCCGAGGAGCCCGCGTCCAGGTGCCCGAAGATCTCCGCGCACCCTGCAGGCAACACCAACAGGTTCGCTGTGTCGGCTGTTCACATTGCGATGACTGGGATCTCACACTCAGTGCAGTGTGAGAAGCGCATTTCGCACCACGCCAGATGAAAATTTTTTATGACAGTTGAGATGCTTTGCATCGAGACAGAAGTAAATTTTTTGAGTCTGAAGTGGTGGGAAATGCACTTCACATTTTCACTGCACTGAGTGTGAGATC
>JAAUXT010021924.1_pt1 | contig 14867 bp, 25 predicted proteins | sample 7278171 | NCBI WGS metagenome assembly JAAUXT01 (sample SAMN14350112, study PRJNA611818) | marine sediment metagenome | isolation source: surface marine sediment (1.8m) | place: French Polynesia: Moorea | collected 2018-08 | reverse complement strand
GCTTTCAAAACATACCCGACAATGCAACTTCCAAGTAAGACTTGATCCTGCAGTATATTACAGTCAATCATTACGGGATATGCATTGTTATTTTAACAGAACAGACTTCTACTACTCACTACTCAGTCCACCATTATTGCAGTACGTGTGTCAGTGATAGGTCTGATCTTGTGGGTGAAGCGTGGTCCACAGCATCCCAAGCTATTTGTCAACTCGTTGAACACGTTACCCGAGCCGCAAGGGGGCAGGGTGGCGAGGTAACGTAAACCAAGGACACATTGAATGACTGCTGTGTGTTGTAGACGAGGACGTGGACGTGGAAGGCAGCCTCGGGGGACTGCAGCTGCTCGACTTGACGCAGGATGATGTGAAGCACCAAAAGGTGTTCAGCGTCGGACTCGACCCAGACCACCACAGCCTCCACATGGTCGACATCCCCGCACACTTGCGCGTCGACATGTACAAAACTGCGCACGACACGTTCCTCATGGACGTGGCGGGAACAGAAAACGCGCTCAATTTCAACTACCACAAACCAGGTCTGTACTAAGAGTTGAATGAATGTGGACAACTTGAATTTGTGTTTCGGCGTGCTCATACTTGTTGACGTGTGTTTCTTGTTTCGCAGCGGGTCCTCGGTGGGACGACTTCTCACCCGTCATGTCACCCACATTGAGCTCAAAACCGGACGTCCTGCCGGACACAGTGGACACGACAGTGACCATCAGGATGGCCTCTCTCTGCTACACACATTCTCCAGCATTTCTCAGGGATTTCATGCAGTCCGTGGACGATTTCAAGGACTACATGTCAAATATGGGCAAAACCTTGCGCCACGTTGCGGCAGAAGCGGCGATGGGCTGGGTGCACAAGCGCTCAGATCTCGGTGCTGTGTCAGGTTTATACGGCAGCAACTTGAGTCTGGACAAAAGTGACTGGGATCTTTCCAGACGAAGAACTGGCCTAGACGACAACGTGTCGTTGCAAGAGGAGGATTTCGGTGGCGGTGGGAGTGGCCCGCCGTCCAGAACCAAGTTTGACATTTTGCTACAGTCGCCTGTGATAATGCTCCCGCGCAAGCCAAACAGTCCAGAAGTTCTAGTCGGACATCTGGGAACGATTTCCATCAGAAACTCTGCGATGGACGAGGAGGCGGAAGGCTTTCCCATTGTGAGCACCCCGGCCTCCATGGAATTTTGTGAAAATTCGCTTTCACAGAGGACGGAAAAGATCCACATGAAGATCAGAGACATGAACGTGTACTCCATGAACCTTGAGAAACAGAAGGCGATGGACGACATAAAGTCTTCCAGCAGGAGAGAAGACTCTTCTCTGCAGCACACACTCAGTGCCTCTCACCTCCATGGAGACCTGTTGCCCAGGAATAACTACGGAACTCCAGTGTTGCACGACACAGTGATAGAACTGACCATCCAGAAGATAGAACCGAACCCGCCTTTCATCAACCCACCGGACACGACACTGGATCTGGATTTTGGAAGTGAGGACTTCGCCTTCAAATCCAGTGGCGCAGGGAATGAGGGTCAAAATCAGGATGAGGAGGCAAGTGTGTTGAAAATCCAAGGAAAAGTGGTGACCCCTCTGAAACTGGTGCTGTCCAAGTTTGTGTACGAACAGATGCTGCAGACCCTGGATAACATCACCCCGCCTGACGAAGATGAACAGTTGGTACAGCTGCCGGGCCCAACGTCACCCAGAGAGAAAATGTCGCAGAGTTCCCTCTCAGCCTTGAGGTTTGTCATTCAATTAACCTTTGACAGAACATGTTGAGCAGTGCGAGAGAGAGAGAGAGAGAGAGAGAGAGAGAGAGAGAGAGAACAGAAAACAGCGACAACTGAGGTGATTGAGGCCACCTATCAACGTGTCAGAACACAGCTTTCTCTCTCGTGTTCTGTCTCTATTTCCTTCTCTTTTTCTCATTGTCTCTCTCTTTCCCTTTCTCTTTCGGTTTTTTCTCTTATTTTTCTCTGTTTCTCTTTTCTTCTTTCTCACTTTTCCTCAATCCCTCCCACCAGGTAGCTTAAATTCTTTCTCTGCAAGAGGGGCGTGGCACGCACAGTTAGTTGCCTTGAGCACTGTTTCTCTTGTTTGATGTTGAATCACTTTTTGCGTGAACTTGACCGTTATCAAACTGCTTTCGTTTGCAGTGACATCGCGGAGGACCATCTGGCGGACTCTGTGAAGTCGGATTCTGTGTTGAGTCTGGAGGACAAGGGCGCGACGCTGGAGTCACAGAGGGTCGAGGAGAAACCCGTCACCTACCACGCTGACTTCGAGATGCCCATCCTCAGTGTACAGGTGAGCAGAACACATGGGTCATTGGCTGCTCGTGGGTCCTTAAAACAACTGAACATGTCACATTGAATTGAAGGTTTCCTTCCCAAATGTATCACCAGATGACCAGTGACCTGGGCGAGGGCGAGCAGGCGTTGGTCGACCTGAAACTGCAGGATTTCCGCTTCCTCTTCACAAAGTCTGACCCCTGGACCAAAAACATCGAAGTGTCGCTACACTCTCTCGTCATGGAGGATTTACTGCAGGTGACTTGCGACGGTGGTATGGTGTTGAAATATGGAAGACCAAGCACCTGTCTGCCTTTGCAGGCACTCACGACAATTTTGCAGCAAGCGGTGCTCTGTTTTGTAAAAATCTCTCTTGTGTTCTCTCACGCATTTCTTTTGCAACATTGCATTTGCTTTGCAGAAGGATTCTCAGCACCGTCACCTGATGGTGTCCTACACGCCTGCCGGCCCCACGTCCCCAGACTCTCCGTCGTATGGCTTGTCGTCCTCCTGTCCGACAAGTATGATTGACATCCCGCAGCCCACCATGCCCTCCTCGCTCCCCACCAGTTTCCACAGGTCAGTGAATTTATTACTCGCCGTGTCCAGAACTTTGTCACTTGCAATTGGTGTTGCTTTTGCTCTGCACGAGGTTTGTCACAACATTTTTGATGTGACAGGACGAAACTATTTTCTTTGCAGAGAAAACGTATTCAATGCCTTTGATGTTCAGAAGGGCAAATCTCGGTCAGCTCCAGCCAGCAAACACAACGTGCAAAGGAGCAAGTCAACCTGGTGAGAAGCTCAAAGCGCACACAAAATATTGGCAAGCTGTCTTGTGTACTTTGTTTGGATCCCTCCAAGGGGGTTGGAGGGAAATTTCCCTCTCATGCTCGAGTAACGGTTCTCTGACCAATACAATGCTCCAATGTTCGTGCAGCGAGTGTCCGTTCACGCCGCCGCCGTCGCCGGAGGAGCGATCGCGGCGCAGCTCGGTCGCCGACGCCGCTGACGCCGACATGCTGGTGCACATCAAGGTGCTGCTGGTGGACCGGAAATGCCCGGAGTTCAACACGACGCACAACAAGGTCAGGGTGCGCCGATTTGTGGAGTGTACGTGGCGAACGTTGGTATTCTGGCATGGTGTGAATTTTGCGTGCCAAACAGAGCTGTTCACCCTCAATGACCACACCTCTTTCAACTGTCGCCACTTGCAGACGCATCGTTTCGTGGATGTTGACTTCAACAGCCTCGACACGACCATCAACCTGCAGACGTGGGTCGTCATCCTCGACTTCCTCGGCATGGGCGCCAAGGTGCACGACCTCGACGACTACAGTGCGCACGCGCACATGACCCGCTCTCCGTCCAAGATGGTGGACCTCGTCACGAGCACTGACGGTAAGCCGCAGCACTTCCCCGCCAAACTCTGTACTTGACAACTGTGTTGTGCTCCACTGAACGTGCCCTTTTGAATTGAGCAGCAAAGAATCGATTCAGCAGCTCGTTGTTTTGGCTGCAGGTGGGGACGAGGTGATCAATACGGAGGTGAACCTGAAGGTGCAGAGCCTGTCGCTCATCCTCAACCAGTCCGATTACGAGCTGGCCAAGGCGACAGTGGCGCGGTTCCGCACACACGTGAGCCTGCGCGACGGCCATCTCGGCATGACCGGGCGACTGGGGAGCATGTCACTCAAGGATCAGTCCCCGCACGGCAAACAGTTCCACGACAGATTCGTCACCACCGGAGATCGCGCGCTCGACTTCGACTTCTTCAAGTGAGTTTGGTTGTTCGCACGGTGTGACGGTTCCAGTGAAGTGCGGTCCCCTGAGCTCGTGTCTTCTGCAGGTACGGAACTCCAGATCCCGACTGCGTGCGGGAGAGCGACATGCGGCTGAAGCTGCGCATGGCGTCCGTGCGTTACATCCACACGCAGCGCTTCGTCTCCGAGACTCTCGCCTTCGTGCAGCACTTCAACCAGCTGCAGGACGTGCTCGGCCGCAGCAGGGCGGCGTCTGCAGGACAAAAGGTGCGTCGACGTGTTCCAGTGCTCTGCTCACTTGACAACAGGGGCGAAAGATTTTAGTTTCATTGGAGGAGAAAGACATGGTAAGCTCCGAGAAACAAACCGCCCTGCTCTCTGGAAGAGAGCGGCATGTAAACACACTTTGCTCAATGTGATCACTGGACAGACAGGCATTGGTTGCCATTGTAACTGGCGATTCCGAGGATATGTGGAACGTCAGAAGTTGCAAGCGGTTTCTCTGCTTTCAGATCGCAGAACAGGCGTTCAGGGGCTCGCGTGTCAGTCTGGACATCGAGGCGGGCGCACCGGTCATCCTCGTGCCGCACTCCTCGCGCACCTCCGACATCCTCGTGCTGGACACGGGCACGCTGACGGTGCGTAACTCGTTCCTGCTCGACGGCGCCGAGGGGACGATCAGCGGCGCCAAGCTGCAGGCGGAGGAGGAGGCGGCGGCGGAGGCAAGGTCAGGGAAGAAGGGTGCCGACGTCACGCCGTCTGCTGCGTCCATGGTGGATGTGTTCAGCGGCCTGCCCGAGCCCACAGCCGGTGAGTGTCGGAGCAGTGAATGCCCCCACCCCTGTATCCTGCAAATTTGGGCACTTAAATTGACTCATTTCCAAAGATATTTTTCTCAAAATCAATAGACCTATTCCCGTCGCTGTTTCAGCGTCGACGAACGCGCTGCTGAACCCGATGTTGTCGAGTGTGTACGGCAGTCTGGAGAGCGACTGGCGCTCAGACCTGCTGTCCCCGTCCGGCACCAACGTTGACAATCCCTTCCCAGGTCAGTGTGTTGCATCTCAAGAGTGAAGAACATTCAACGACAACGTCCTGAACCTCAAAAACTGTGTTGGCTGAACATCTTGAAGACAAACCACTTCCGTTGAAAGAATTCAGTTTTGGTTACCAAACCTAGATTTTTCGACACATCTTCCGATTGTGGTTCTGTTTGTTTTCTTCAGGTCTGGGACTCAACACAATGGGCGGCGGCGGCGGGAAGTCCATTCCCAGTCCACCGATCATCTCGCCCCTAGAGGCTCCTCTGGAAGGACCCGCCTCGCCGTCTCTCTACAAGTGAGGAATCAAGATTGTGATAAATGGTTTCCAGTCACTGCACTCGACATCCTGATTGGTGTCACGCAAGCCTAAACTTGGCTTGGATCAGAGGTGATTGATCGTGTGTTCAATTCAGGTGCTTGTTGGACGTGATGACGGTGTCTCTGGTGGACATGGACATCTACTCAGCCGAGTGGGTCAGTGACAAGGACTACAAAGCTTCCGCCGATCCAGCCTTCGATCTGGTCTTCTCCTCGTTTGCGGTCGTCAGGCAGGTGCGTGAAGGAGGGAATGATTGGCAAGAGGACTTTGAAAAGTTGACGCGCAGACCTTGTCCCCGAAATAGGAAGTTACGCTTGGTTGGTTTGCTGAACGCACACATTGATGACAATTGAATCCTGAATTTAATGTTCCATCTGCAGACATTGGTTTCACTGGGTATGCGTTTTAAACCTCAGGTTTACGTTGTTGATGTGTCGTGAATGGCAAAGACCAGCCAGCGGATAGTCCTTCATTGACTTGGAGGACTGAATCGGATTTTGCTAGGCGCGTGAGTGATGGAATCTTGTTTCTGCAGAGTGGGAAGGTGCTGCAAGAGAAGTGTCGACTCGACCTGCAGGTGGAGCGCAATTTGGAGGGCGACATCAGCCACAACGTGCCCGACATGTGCATCGACGGCACGCTGTCCTCCGTCCATTTCTCCATCGACATCGCGCAGTACAAACTGGTGCGCGGGCTGCTGGAGCACAACTTCGGCGAGCAGCTGGAAGAGTTCCGCAGACCCATGATGTCCAGTCTGCAGGAGCCTCGCATTCACGTGAGTATTCACACAGCTACCGCGAGGCGTTTACATTCGTGTTGAATTAGAAAATTCGTTATTTATTTTCACCAACGAGCTTGTTGCTGTTTCAGACGGTTTTGAGCGGAGAGGTGTGGAAAGGGATGAAGATCAACATGGAGTTGGTGAACGTGACGGTGGAGCTGCTGACGGCGCAGGGTCGCCGCCCGGAGGCGTCGCTCGCGCGACTCGACTTCAACAAGTCACGCCTCATGTACGAGTCGTACTCGGACGGGTCCAAGGACATCGACCTCGTGTCGCATGAGATCATGGCTCATGACACCCGGTTCAGAGGTGAGGGATGCGGCTGGTCTCGGAGGTCCGATTCCCCCTTCATTCTCTTGTCAGAAGAGAACTATCTTGTTCCTGTTTGGGGTGTAAGCAGGCTGGCGCCTGAAGCACGGACGCAGTTGTGAGAAACCCTCTTGCATTTTCAACTTGTGTTGTCTTTCAGACGCACCTGCGAACAACCGTCCGAACGTGTTCACGAACATTCTGAAAGCGTCGAAGCACCGCACGGTGCCGACGGCACTGCAGGCGGAGATCCACTACCGCTCGACCAAGGACTTCACGCGCTTCACGGTGCTGCTCAACAACATGCGCCTCATGGGTGTGCTCGACTGGCTGCTCACAGTGCGCGACTTCCTCCTCACCGGACCCGAGAACCCGTTCGCCAAGAAAGGTCCGTGAACAGGGCATGGAATTCTTTGTTTCAACAGAAGCAAGAATTGAGAGAACAATTGTACTCTTGCTTCGTTCAGGGTTTTGTGCAACATCAGCGACATGTCTGGTGACATTTCGCATGACAGTTTGCTGTCTTTTCACGTGCCCTATTGGTCTTCAGATGGTGACAGTGAGAAAAACTCACCGGATGGCACAGCGAATTTGAGCTTCAGTGTTGCGGGAGGCATCGCGACCAAGAGGGCACCTGTCATCGAAAAGGTAGCGACGAGACACATTTCGCACGCAATCACCATCAGGTCCTGTTGTGTGCCTCATTTCGTGACTGTGAGTTTGTTGCCGTCAGATGGAGACGCCGTTTGAGCTGAAGCTGAACGTGACCGACACGGAGCTGGTCGTCGTGGAGAACGCCGCCGCGTGGGACACTAACGCCGTCATCCTCAAGGTAGACCGACGCACAGCCTCAGTTATTTCGTGTAGATGAGATCTATCTTCAGAGCAGAAATGCTTCCAACGCTCGAAATCAACGCTCGGATGTTGCCGTCACTTCCGGATAAATGTGAATGACGTTCTCATTCCAGAGCACGGCGGTGTTGTCCTACAAGCCCAGCTTCAAGGAGCGCCCACTATCGTGCAGTCTGCAGAGTCTGGAGGTCTTCTCGTGTTCTCTCGCCGCTGAGGACGAGACTGCGCTGTCCATCATCGACCCGATGGTCGTCACGATGGAGCTCAACAGCAGCCCGATCGTGCACCAGAGAACGTCCTCTCCCAGCGGGCTGCTCGACGTGTACCCTGCTGAAGACAAGGCGCCCATCTTAGAGGTTCGTCTCGCGTTTGAAACTTGCCCTCAGCTTGATATCTGACAACATTTACCAATGGCACAAATGCTTCTTTCTTTGTTCCTCTTCGCTATTGGTTTTGTCCGTGTGAAGAACACATCTGTGTTGAAAAATGGCTGCACGACCCTTTTCATATCGTTGCTGATGAGACCAGGATGTCACATTCAAGCTGTTCTGCACACTTGTGTTGGTTGGAAGTGACGTGATAGACCCAATTGTTGCATGTTGAGATAACCTTTTCTCTGGAGTCTCCGAAGGGCTGCAGCACGATCTGCAGAGGGTTCATTCCGAGATATTTGTTTTCGTCAGACACTGACAAACGACGGATGTTTTTGTTTCAGAAACCAAAACATCCTGTGTATTTCCAGGTAACTTTGGAGTTTGGTGACTGTTCTTCCGCATTGTAACTTGCCTGGTACATTCGTGAATTCAATTTTTGATCAGTGGTTAAAGCACTTAGATAAGAGGAAGGTTGAAAGACCTGTGCCCGGCCTGACACAAGAGTTTCACGCAGTTACTACCCACGCCCTGCCTCACCCTGTCTGGCCCGTAGATGTGTTTCCACGGGAGTGGAAAAAAGAGAACGAAGAACGATGTCAGAAGGAACTGGTCATTGTGCAATGTTCAAACTTTCTCGGTGATTTATTTTGCATGCAGGATAAAGCAAATAAAAGTCTGGTAACGAGTTTTGCAGCACGTTTCGCTTTACAGTTCCATTCTAAAAGCTTCGATGTTCACTGCCTGCCACTTTTGTCCGACTGTGAATGTCCGATTCTTGTTGGTGAAAATTTTACTCCCCAACATGATCGTATTCACGTTTATTCACACCGTCGTCTTTTTCTTTCAGACGAGCTTCACCACATTGAACGTTCGGCTTTCTTACAACGACATGAGGCTCTTCAAGGGAATCCTCAACTCTCTCCCGCAACAAGCTCTTCAGGCCAAGAACCAGATGCAGAAGCAAGAGCCTCCGCGACCCAAAAACACGTCAAACACAAAATACCAAGGTAAGTTTTGTCCTTGTGCTGCACAACCAATTTGGCAACGAGCACAGGAGTCTGAATTTTCTGTTTACATTGGTTAAGCGTCTGTGGAGTCGAAGATTTAAGTTTGCTTGCCGAATGGTTCAGGTCTTGGATACTGGTGTTTGAAGACAGTTCCCTCGGGGAACACGTGGTTTCGACATGTTGTGGAGCAGGCGATGAATGTCCAGAGCGTCAGTTCTCATTGACGGAACTCGATCAAAGGTGAAAATGTCAACAAGTCCAAAACAACTCGAAAAAGTCCCGAGCACATCAGAGTGTTTTCGAGACTGAGCCTGTCTTCTCAAGACGAGTTGATTTTGCACTGGCGGGAGGCGAACACAGCGTCACTGATCCACTCGGGCAGAGCTTGCAGCACCATGAACATCCAGGCCGTCCTGCCAACTAAGTACCTCGCGCAGGGAAAGCGACCGAACAAGCCGTGTGTGTAGGCATCCACAACAGGGCTCAGGTCTTTCTCGGGGAAAGAGGTCATCTCTGTCCGGAACTTCTTGGCAGCTGAAAGGGAAATGCAAACCACCAGTACACGAGTACAGTCTGCTCAAATTCAGTTTTGAATGAATGTATTGAGACGCGATAGACGCACTTTGCTCGACGTACGCGTCTCCGTATTGCAGCTTCAGCTCGCTGGGCAGCTTCTCGTAACTTTGTCGCAAAGACTCTTCCGCCTTCTCGACATTGACGATTGGGGTTTGAAAGAAAGACGGTTCCACGATGCTCACTGACAGCTTGAACGGACGCATTTCACGTCTGCAGTGGAATGATACGAGTCAAAGAAGCACAAAGTTCAAGAATCAGACTATTTGGCTGAATGCAATTGCTGACGTGTGCCGTAATATGAGCTTGTCTGGCAGGGGTTTGTCATGCTGCGCTGTGCCAGTGGATATGCTGAGGTCCACCAGATAGTGCGTGTGTGTGTGTGTGTGTGTGTGTGTTTGAGAAGTAGAGTCTGGACATGGCAAAAGTTTTCACCGCAGAACGTCAGAAAAAGCTTCCACTCCGTATTTGCTGGCACAGTACGGCGCACCACCAAAGGCCATGCGTCCCGCAATGCTGGCTACAACAAAAGATCAAGATCACTGACGGGGACTTGTTGTTTGCAGTCTCGACACTTCTGTCACCGACTGAATTGGTCAGTGAACGCACCTGTGTTGACAATCCGGCCCTTTGCCTTCTTGATGAGTGGCAGGAACGTCATGGTAACGTCGATGAGACCGAAGAAGTTGACACCTAGTGTTTTGTGGTACTCGTCCACGTCCATCCAGTCGCTGGGTATCGCTCCACAGACAATTCCGGCGTTGTTCACCAAGCCCCATAGTCCTGAAATGAGACACAATGTCAGGTTGGATTCAGTATGAGTATCCCAACCAAAGGACAAAATGAACTGAATGTCCCTGGGCAAGCTAACCTTTTCCGGGAGGCAGCACGGAACCAACCACCGCATTGAAAGCCTTTCGAACACTCTCTGGTTTGGACACATCCAAGTGGACAGTTTTCAGTTTGTTAGAACAAGACTTTTTCAGTTCAGTTTCCCCAGACTCTGTGAGGCAGGCTGCTATCACGTTGCACCCCATGGCGTCCAACTTTTTTGCTGCTGCATTTCCAAACCCGGTGTCGCATCCAGTGATGAGGATGTAACGAGACTCGATGTCGGAAATCCAAGGGATCTTTAGCAACTTCCTCACGAGCCTGTACAGAATGGCGACCAGAACCAAAGACGCAGCGACTGTGACGCACACCATGCTTCTGAAAGAACAATCGAACAAGTCTTTTGCAGCAGACTTCACGTTGTCAAACAACACTACCACAAAGGAAGCGACAGCTTTTGTCAACATTTGGCTGGATGGGGATGGATTTCCATACATCCACACCTGAGTCCTTGTCGTGCTTGTGCGAAGGTAATTCATTCCACTTCTGCGACCAATACTTGAAATACTGGAAATGCTGTGGAAGTTTGAATAACTTTTGGCAGCCAAAAGTGGAATGCCCATTGTGCGTTGAGCCCACCAACATTTTCGAGATGAGAGAACAAACAGCTCGTTGTATTTTTTTCACTGTTTGACATTCATTCTGGGGCTGTTTCTCAGTGATGACAGGGACATTGCACTTTGTTTGCAAGGCACAGAATGATGCAAATATTCGCCAGCAGCTTGTGATTTGACCAGTCGACAGTTCGGCAAAACTGACAAACTTTTTCACGCACCTGACGTACGAGTATTCCTTCACAAGCAACGTGAATTCCAACTCGCCTGACTTTGTTGTTTGGCGTGCACTGTTGTAAGATCGCCGATATCAAATGGGTTGAACTGACAAGTAGGTCATGTGCAAACTTGGATCAGGACTGCATGAGGACGAAAATCAGCACTTTCAAAAAGTAACTGGTCGTGTGCATTGTTCAGACGACGGAACGGTGTTTGCAAGCGCGTCTTTCGTCTTTTCATCGACCTTGATGTGTCTCCACCACCGAGAACGAGTCACACAATTCCTTTCTTCGTGCGTGTGTTTTGCACATGCTGGTATTCGTGAAATCACCTGTACATTTTGATGAAAGTGAGAAAGACGTGTCTGAAATGGATTTCCTGCCAGAACAGCCCATTGCAACTGTTAGTCACGATCAAGTGTGACCTGAACGAAACGAAAAACATCCAATGTTCGAACTCTGTCTTTTGGCGCACAAAGGGTCATCAAATTGACGGTGCTGTGAATTTTGCCCGTTCTGATGTGCAGCGCTCTTTTTCACACGTACGGTTTGATGTGTGCTATTCACGCCATTGACGTTTGTTGGGAGTGCAGTTTGCGAACACAGGACAGACGTGCGCAAAAACGAACATGTATTTCAAAAGAAAAAGAACACTTCTTCGGCCAAACAAAAAGACAAAAACAAAACAAACAACAACAAACAGATAAATTCTTTCCACAAGGTTAGAAGCCAAAAATTTACATTCTGTTGGTTTACTGTCGTTTGGGTGCGTCCGCCCCATCCGCTTGGGAGGGGGCGGGGCAATCATCTACCTACACGCAGCAGGTTTTATTCGGGCTATCATTTTGTCCATAACCCGGTCACCAAGCCATTCTGGGAGGGACTGAAGAAACAGCCAGGTGCGGATGCCTTTTCCAATCGAGTATCTGGCCTGAGGAAATCTGCCCAGCAGGGCGTGAGTGTACGCATCCAGGACGGGCGTGATGTCGTTGTTCATCACCTTATCGAGTGTATCTTCCATGCGAGAAGTCACTGCAAAGAAGCAGAGTTGTTTCCATGTTTGGTGTGGTGCTTGCAGATCGATTGAGAGAGAAAAATTGACGAGGCTCGTGGTCTGCGTACTTGTCTGCAGGAACTCGGTGCCGTAGTCCTCTTGAATGTTTCTGGGCAGCTTGTCGTACGAGTCGGAGAACTCCTTGCACAGGCGCGCAGAATCCGTCATTGGTGTTTTGAAAAAGTCTGGTTCAATGATGCTGACCGACACGCCGAAGCAGCGCATGTCTCTCCTGAAAGAATGAGCGTGTTCCATTTGCGCGTGCGGCTGGCCAACAGCACTTCGTCCCTGGCTTGGAGACAGGGTGAATCGGGCTTAGTCATCCGTTTGATTGTGGTGTGTGACGCCGTTTCACGATTCAAGATGGTGTTGCCTGTAAGGGATTGAAGTGTGTTGCAATGTACCTCAGAATATCTGAAAAGGCTTCCACTCCATATTTGCTGACAGTGTACGGTGCTGTTGTCGCGGCGATTCTTCCCGCAATGCTCGCTGAAGAGAAACTGAGACCTCTCGAGAACTGGACGCTTGTAGAATGCGCCCAACAACCGCCCAAAGTGAATCACTCTGGAACTTGTTTGGACAAACGTACGAGTTTCACGTTGCCTGTACCTGTGTTGACGATCCTGCCTTTGGCCTTTTTGATGAGCGGAAGAAACGTGAGAGCCACGTCTATGAGCCCGAAGAGATTGACACCGAGTACTCTGTGGTAATCAGTGAGAGTCATCCAGTCGGACATGCCACCTCGCCCCACAATCCCTGCGTTGTTGATCACACCCCACAAACCTGTAAGTTGAAACCAAAAAGTGTTCGCAGGTGCGAAACAGATCCATGTGCGTGTTGCAGTGGCAGAGAGGCGATTTTTGACCCTTGACAGTCTTTTCTCGTTCCGGTGCACCAAGAGCACACGTGTGCATCATTGAAAGGGATTTTCGAGAGCACACACACATACGCGCGCACACACACACACACTCTCTCTCTCTCTCTCTCTCTCTCTCTCTCTCTCTCTCTCACACACACACACACACACACACACACACACACATCAATCCACCTTGGTTTGCTGGCAGCATGTTCTTGACCTGGTCGAATGCCTTGCTGACGCTGTCATGGTTGGAGACATCCATGTGGACAGTCTTCAGTTTATGTGTGCTGTATTTCTTCAGTTCTACCTCAGCCTTCTCTGTGAGGCATGCTGCTATCACGTTACATCCCATTGCGTCTAGTTTCTTGGCGATGCCATTGCCAAAACCAGTGTCACATCCGGTGACGAGTATGTAGCGAGAGTCCAGATCTGAGACGTAGGGAATTTTGAGTAGCATGAAGATGCATTTGTAGGCGATGAAGAACAGCAGCAAATCAGCCAACAGGTAGAGCAGGGCTGAACAGAGCTCCATGTCTGGTCTGAAACAGTCATGCGGACTTTGATCAAGATTGAACAACCTCAAGGACACTGCGTGTGTATATATGAGCGCGTTGACATGTTCAAAACTTACTGCTTGCCTTGGTTTTGCTTCTGCTTGTCAACAAGTCTTCTGAAAGAAGTTTCTGACTGACTGCATGCCACAAGAAGGAACCTCTGCGTCTCGTTTTGTCTTCAGGTGACACCAAGCATGTGATCGACTTTTTACTCCACTTTTCATACCTCTGGTTTTGGTGGACTGTGTGAGCGCGCGAAATACGAGGAGGTATCTTTGCCTACTTCGGTCTGCAAATTGGAGTGTAAAAACCCTGAACCCTGGGGCTCATCTAGAACAGAAAGCGATCCTGTCTTTCATCAGTTCTGTTTCGTCACGTTCAGCTCGGACGATCGCGCGGCTGCAGGAGCTGGGGTTCGGCGCGGAGGACTGCGCGCGCGCGCTGGATGCGACGGGCGGACGGCTGGACGAGGCGGCGGCGTGGCTCACCCAGTTCGCAGAGCTGCGCGCCGGAGCTGCGAGCCCGACACACGCCGAGGCGGACTCCGACAAGGACGGCTTCAAAATATCCGGATTCGAGGTGTGCTTGAGTGTTGTGACAGATTTCAACTTCGAACCACAAACACGAAAGAAGCAGTGGATGTGAAATTGATGCATTCCATCAGTGACGATGTGAATGTGAGGAGAGTGAGCGAAATGTGTCTGAGGTGACTGGGCGCTCAAGAAAAGCCTCATGTGAACAAACCAAGAATAGATTTGCAGCACCACCCCTTTTCTTCCCGCAAGATGCCATCCTGTGGCGACCGTATCCACAAGGTTTCTTGTTTTTTTTCGCAGATCAAGGCGAGCAGCATCTGCCTGTGTTTGATTGACGACTGCAGAGACGCCGATGTGCCGCTCGCCGAACTCACCTTCACCAGTACGTGTCCACCGTCACTGCTCGCCAAAAACAATGCTGATGTGTGACACAAGTGTTTGTCGTTTTTGTTGGTCACTCAGTGATCAGAGAACCAAACTTGTTCGTCGTTTTGCAGACGTGAGCTACCTGCAGAAGTTTGACCCGCACATTGAGGGGAAGGCCAGCTTCAGGATGACGGGCGATTACTTCAACAGGAGCCTCTCTGGCTGGGAACCTTTCATTGAATCGTGGGGGTGAGTTGCATGGTGTTCCGAAATTGCCACCTGTTATCCCCAATGTGCAAGGGCTGCTTTCGAAATAGTTTCTTTGCAAGTGGCGATTTGTCGTCAGTGGTGAAGTTTGCTCCGCTGAGACAAGAAGGTTCTTTGAATTTCGGATTTGATGGTTATCAGCCGCGATAGCGGTCTGATATTGGTTTGCCCCTGTATCCGCGTCCGTCCGTCTTGGGCGGACAAAACCTCCGTTTTACCCCTGTTCCAGTGATCACAGACT
>JAAUXT010134879.1_pt1:2500-14872 | contig 14872 bp, 8 predicted proteins | sample 7278171 | NCBI WGS metagenome assembly JAAUXT01 (sample SAMN14350112, study PRJNA611818) | marine sediment metagenome | isolation source: surface marine sediment (1.8m) | place: French Polynesia: Moorea | collected 2018-08 | reverse complement strand
TCCCCCTCCCCCAACCCCCTCCCCCTCCCCAACCACCCTCCCCTCCCCCCGCTGGATCCCGCTCCCCTGCCTGGAACCCGCCCCCCTTGGAGAAGACAAGGAGGACAAGGAAGAATCGACCACATTACCGGCAAGGGACTTCGCACTGCAGTTGCCTTGAGCACTGCTTCTTGTTCCTTGAGACAAACACCTTGTTCCACACAGAAAGACACCAGTACGACGAGGCAAAAAGGAGACATCTCATAGATGCCTCAGGTTTCTCGCTGCCGTCGAGACGAGGGACGCACGGGGCGGTGGGAACCGGACCCGACGAGACGGGCCCCAACTGACCCATGGTCATTCATCTTGGCTCCGCATTGGATGTTACTGTGGCATGTCGTGTGTCCTCACTCATTACAAGCTCAGTGAACACGCAGACACAGATTAATTCAATCATGCTGGTGTGTGAGGAGACCTGGGATCCAGATTCCAGGAGAATAAGATGATTCGATCCCGAGGAATCAGTCCTTGTGGCTCTTAAAAAGTACGCCAAGATGGCGTGGCGGTGATTTTCGAACCAAAATTGCCCAAAAAGATCCTGAATCGATCTTCATCTTGACCATGAAACTGATGTACACATACTTTTGGTTGACCCTGCCTGCTGGTGCTTTGATTTCAGTAGCTTTTTCCAAAAGCGCCCAAATCGTGTAACCTCCTCAAATCACCTAAAAAGTACAGGCGAACAGTGCAAATTCTATTTCATCAAAACAATTTTCTGAGCTGAAGAAATCTGAGGCTGTGCAGAGCTCGGGACTGCACCGTGTCTGGCGTCTATTTCTGAACGAATATCGATGATTTTCTGTCAATGGCTTTTGGTTTCTGCGGGACTGATCAAAGATCAGAAAGCAGCGGTAACAAGAGGGAAATCACGGGTCCTGGGAGGAAACACTCCGATTGGGGCCTGAATGAGGTCAAACAGCACCGCGCATGCGCACTGCCTCAATCTCAACGGGTTCGGACCTGGAGACCAATCAGCGTGGAGAATTCTCCATCTTCAGGTGACGTCATTGTTTTACTGGTGAGGTTTAGCAAACACGTCCGGTCCGAATTCTGAGGTGCCCTAATTACCAGATTGGTGACACAGATACCATTTGGTCACTTGTCATTGGCTGTGCACAATTGAGTTTTCTGGACCACTGACCTGGCAATTGGGGCACCGCACGTTTGAAAATCAAGGCCCTTCAAAACCTCGCCATTCTCAGTCAAAACATCGCACTGGACAGAGTTTGCTATGCTGGAGCCACCAGCATCTGATGTGAGGTTGTGGAACCACTGACAGTCTGTGTGTGTGTGTGTGTGTGTGTGTGTGTATGTGTGTGTATGTGTGTGTATGTGTGTGTGTATGTGTGTGTATGTGTGTGTATGTGTGTGCGTGTGTGCATGTGTGTGTATGTGTGTGTATGTGTGTGTATGTGTGTGTATGTGTGTGTGCGTGTGTGCATGTGTGTGTGTATGTGTGTGTGTGTGTGTGGTGAGAAAATGACGAAAACAGCGCAGTACGACGCACGTTGTGCAACCCCCCCCCCCGAAAGCATCGCAAAGCTCTCTCGTTTAGCGGTGGTAGCGAGCTGATATTGGTTTGCCCCTGCATCATGGTCCACGGTCCACACACAGAAAATTTCAACTCAGACAGTGTCTGACTCAGACATTGTGTGCTCAGACATTGTCCGAGTTAACCCCCCCCCCTGCCAACAGAAAATTTCAACTTGGACATTGTCCGACTTGGACATTGGCAGATTGGGACAAGTGCTGTCCTACCAATGTACGCTGCGCGCAGCTGATTCTCTACTTGAAAGTCTAGTTTTACCTCGGAGTCAGCACAGATAGAAGCCCCGCGGTACAGGAGCGGAGGAACCGACGCTGATCTCGGACCTCGCAGTGATCGGTCTCGAGATCCACGCTGCTCCGTGATTGAATTTGCAGAATGATGGATATGTCGTCGGAGGCAGCAGCGGAGACCTGTGAGAATTCACCCTCCTTCTCAATGTGAGGTCAGCACACACAGGGATCTCCCAATCCTGAATCAATTGTCATGGCGGTCCAGGGGTACTGGTCAACTTCTGAGTTGGAAAAGTCACGCGTTGAAATCAAAGATGACATGCCTGTGTTTGCAACCAGCGCATTGTTGTGCGAAGTCCCTTCAGGGCAAGCACCTGGTGGTAGTGCGGTGTAGGCAGCCTGAACCAGATGTCCCTGTCACATGTCCCCACATGCAGCTTTGTCACCCCTATGTGGCTTCGTCTCCCCCTGCAGGACCTTGTCCCCCCTGTGGCTTTGTCCCCCTGTGTGTGGTGTCTATATAATTCAGAGCACCAGGAGCCTGCTTCTTGTTTTCAACAGTAGAGTTGAGGCTGTAAACTCCAAAGACTGACAGTTGACAGTGAAGCTGGAGTGACATTGTTTTGGGGTGACCCTGTGTGAACACCAATGATGGTCAGGGGTGGGACAACGACAGGAAGAACGATGCGACTCAGCGACTGCGTTACAGGCGTGAACACGAGAGCGTTCGAGATGCTTTACGTGAAGGAAGAACAGACATGCAGGGCTGAAGTCGCGTGCGGTGCTTTGAGTTTTCTATGTTGAGTTCTTTTTCCAGTGGTTCGAGCTGGTCTCAAGCCCCCCCGTAGTGCTTTGGGATTCAGAACAAAGGGAATGGAAGGCTCAGACGAGATTTCCACCACATATTTCAAGTGAGCTGGTCTTCTGTCCGTTGGAATCAGCAAAACGCAGCTTCGTTCTCGAAAACGAACATCAAACGCCAACGGACAGGACAGTTTTCCTGACGCTCCCCATTTCGAGCTGCGGTGTCCAGGTGCGCCGCCTCACCTGTCCCACCTACTGAACACACCTGTGAGGAGCCGCGGCGGCGAGATGAAAGGGATTCTCACCTGAGAGGTGCAGAACGGCCAGAGCGGCGGTCAGCCTCAGCAGCAGCGACGTCGGAAGCTCCATCGCGTCCACGCGCACTTCCGGTCAGGTTCTGCAAAAGAAAAAGTTGGTCATGTGACTTTGAGAAGTATGAGTTCAATAACCGTCCCCCGTTGGGGTGTGGCCCGAGATGTTCCAGATTCCGAAATCAGGGCACGGACTTGACCTCAACATCAACATGTGTCCTTTTTCAAGCGCACGATGTCCATTTTGGGTCATGCTTTGCCATCCGATTGGCTTGCACTCCTGATCCCTGAATCGATGGAGGGAACCTCGTCTTCACCGAAGACTCTACTCGACTGATTCCACACAACACCACGAGGTCGTCGCAGTTTTCTAACGTCAGCTGTTGTATTGTCCCATCCAATGATCTTTCACACTTCGTGCTTTGTCCGTTACTTTCTTTGTGTACTTGGCAAGCATCAGAAATGCCACGGCATGACTTCTGCGCCAAGTCTCCGGAAATTTATTTTTGGCTGCGCAGGCGGGAGGGAGGGAGGGATGACGGCGCGCATGCGTCACAGGCTCCCGCGTCTTTCTGCCTCGAGGATCAAGGTCCAGGCGCCGCAGATTTCCCGTGGGAGCGGGAAGTGAGAAGTGGATTCAGCCTCACAGCCTCCAGGTGTGTGATGCAGTCGGATCCTGGGGAGCACTCAGGGAGAGTCCAGCGGTTTTCACATTGGTGACGCGTGGTCGTTTTCTTGACGTCGGCGTCAAAATTTAACACTGCATCTAATTGTGGAATTTTTGACGTCAGCCCAAAAAATGACTGCGTTTCAGCCAGTATGAAAACCCTGTCACTGGTCCCCAAACACATCCACCAGATTTGGATGGGTTTGATACGTGGTTGATGCTTTCATCCTTTTGCTTGTGCTGATCTGTCCTCCATAACTGAAGAAGGATTTCCAACTCTTGTGGATTCCTGAGGAGGTTTTTCACATTGAGTGACGCGCGGTCATTGTTTGGGTTGAAGTCGAAAATTCCACCATTTGGTTTCATGTTAAATTTTGACGCCGACGTCAAAACAACGACTGCGTGTGAAAAGCTCTTGAATCGTTCCGTTGAATCTGGTGACGTACCCACGAGCACGTCCTGTACGCTTCAATGCGGTCAGTCCGATTTGAGCTCCCCCTCCCCTTGAGTTGTACTGCTGGAGAGATCCGTATCCCACACTCATCCCACACTCATCTTCGCATCGCAGTCATAGACAAGGACGGGTCAGCCCCGCCTGCGTCACGTGGGAGGAGAAGATCACACGTCGACGTTAAGCTGTCGTCTCGGGAGACGGACAGAACTCGCGTGCTTAACGAGGCCTCAGGGGAGTTCCGTCCTCTGAAGTGTCGTCGGCTCTGATCTGAGCACAAGTCTCCGTTTCAGAGCAGAAGTGACATTTCTAGAAATGAGTACGACCGTCTCTGTATCATTCGGGATGTCCTTCTAAACTGTGAAGAACCGAGCGCTGATGGAGTCAGGGCGCAACCCAAACATTGTGAGGCTTTGACTTGATCTGCTCGTCCGTCTGGGTCCATCCAATTCAGCATCCTCCTCAAACTCTGACCTTTGCTGTTGTCCTGCTTTGCGCTGTTTTCTGTGAATTTGGGCGCCAGACCCGACGGTTTTAACTATCAGTCGGACGCAGAATCAGAGAAGGGGTCCCAACCTCGGTGTGACGTACAGACACTGAGAGACCCCCAAAAGCAAGGGCAGGGAGGGCCCAACTTCAGCTCAGAGAATTTCACATGTGTCCGCTTGAACCAAGCCATTAACATTGATTCCGTTCTCCATCCAGCTGAACGTTGACCATTCGGCACAACAAAGCCGTCTCTCTCAATCCCTCCTCCCGACGGATCATCCCTGTGTTTACAGCGCCGAGCTGCCCTTTGTAACAGCGACCGTCAGGGATCCGCTTCAAGCCGCGTTTTATGGCGCATTTACATGAATGTCTGGGTCATCAGCACTGGTTTGAACTGTTGAACTTGTGTGTGTGTGTGTGTGTGTGTGTGTGTGTTTGTGTGTGTGTGTGTGTGTGTGTGTCTGTCTGTCTGTGTGCGGTCATGTGTGTGCGTGTGCGTGCATGTGTGTTCGTGTGTGTGTGTGTGTCTGTGCGGTCGTGTGTGTGCGTGTGTGTGTTTGTGTGTGTGTGTGTCTGTCTGTCTGCCTGTCTGCCTGATTTTCTGTGGGTTCACATCGGGAAAGGTCAACCTTTCCAGCCATCCCTACAATTTGCCAGCATCTTGCAATGATACAAGCTCCTTTCACAATTCTTGACGTTCTGACAGAAGACGACGTCCACGCACTTGAAGCGTCCTTTTCGCACCAATCACAAGGAAACGCACTTCTTGTTTTCTTGACAGCTGCGATCTGACACATTCCTTCCGGCAGCGATTTTCGCTTCTCCTTCACGTCTTCTGTATGACGCAATGCAATTTATAACTTTGCACTGGGGCCGTCTGAAGCCATTCCCCTTCACTGAGCAGAAACCCGTGCAATCTCGCGAGATCTCGTCTGGCTGAAATGGGGGTCAACTGATCATGTGACCCCGGGTCCCCAGGGCCCGGTTTATGACCCACTTTTGCGGACCAATCAAAGCGTGCAATGAGCGGCATGAAGGGTCACAGCGCGTGGCACCTGATGGTGCTCCATAGTCTATGGGAGGCAGCGAATCGCCCCGTGCAGCAGGGACAGCGTTTCCACTGTGTGTAAAGTGAAGCTTGCGTCCATGTTTTCCAGGCTTCTGTATCTTTGACACACATCTGAGCTGCTGCCATCCATCCGAACAACAGCACACAAAAGCCTGGTTTTGATCTCCTTTGGCATTGGTGCAAAATGACTGACCTATCCACGATGGTTCAAGGCAGTGGGCTTGAGGAGCTTTGGAAAATGGCTCTTTTTGGTCACGTCCAATGTCTGACAGGTTTGTCCGTCAACATTGTCACCCACACCAACAGCAATACACCTGGAACAGATTGGAAAACGCCAGATATTCTCCTACGTGTCAGCGGCCCGCGAAGCTGGACGGAGGACCTGACGCATCTGCTAAACCTCCCGAGTGAGAGCGCCTGAGAGAGACGACAGCAGCAGCAGCGCCTCTCACGCTGAATCCTTTAAACTCTCTCAGGTGGTGGGACGCATGATTGCGGTAGAGTAATGAAATTATCTCGGTGGGAGCGCCGTCAGAGCTGCTCCCCCGCGTCCTGGGTGCGTGATCACGTGATCGCCGTCCCATCCAGGCACGTGGCGCCGTCCTTGCAGTGCGTCAGGTTTGCTCTGGGAGCAGCTGGGGTGATGCAAATTCAGCCCAATACAAACCCAATGGGGCGATGCCACAGCACGATGGGGCAGCACGATGCTGGTTGTTGAGTGTGTTCCCAGCCGTGTACAGACCTCAGATTCACTTGTTGTGCACTGCAGAGAACCAAGCAGCTGGGCAGTTTCTGTCTGTTAGCAGTGATCCTGTCCTGCCACAAAATTTGTGCACGCACGTGTGTGTGTGTGTGCGCGCGCGCGTGTGTGTGAGGTGAGGTCTCCAGAAAACAGGTGTGGGTCAAATGTTGTGAGGACCTGAAACCCAACCCACGTCGCCCTGCCTTCACATGCGCACAGGTAGCGCTCAATCCACTCAACTGGTTTGCTGCGACGTGATTGGCCTACCAATGGCAACAATAATCCAATCAGAGGGGACGAGATGCGCAGACGCCCGATCTCAGGCAACTGGGACCCACTTTGCGTCTTGGCAAGCATGGGCACGAGAAGACAGTGCTGGGTATTCACGAGTCGCAAAACGCCATGGCTTCTTTGAATTGTATCTGTAACTCCCCCCCCCCAAACAAAAACTTGTCAGGGGTCACACCCATGAGGGTCATATTTGCTTTACATTTTTTGGGGTGACAGCCAGGCTCAAAAGTCTGTTGAGGAAACGCGAGTTACAAGATCCGGATGCGGGATAAAGAGGTGCCTCTCTCAGGTGCGTTTGTAAAAGCATAAAGGGATAATGTGTATGCGTGTGCTTAAAAGGGAAGATGTGTGCACACAAGTGGAAAGACGTGCATTAGGAGACAGCGAGGTCAAAGAGGTCAAAGAGCGCGACCTCTGAAAGTGAGAGGAGGCGAGAGTGAGGGGGCCCGAAAACACAAGACTCTTCAGCTCCAGAACAGCACCAAAACACAACAACTCGGTCCTTACAGGACCACCACACCCTCCCAAAGCCCCCGTGCAGTCACCACGAATGAGTCAAGACCACTTCCTCAGTTTCGTGTGGAGAATGCAGAGTACAAAACCAAGGAGATGGATGTTGTTGGGTGACCACGCACGCAACGCGGCCACCGGTGGGTCAGGTTGAACTCAGCCCGGGCATCAATCCGAGCCGAAGCGAACCGGCCCGCACCAAACACGTGCTGCTCGGTGGCGGCCTGCAGGAGCCGGTGTAACAGGACCAGAGCACGACCACACTGCGAGGTTGTTCTCTGGTCCTGAAATTTCAGGATTACAGCACAACCACCTAGGATTGAGCTCTGACCTGTTGTACTGTGGTCCTAGATTAATTTGTAGGACCAGATAATAACCATTGGGTCAGTACATAGTCCCAGGACTACAGCCCAACTACTTTGGAAACAATTTAATATTCTTGCAATTGATGCTATATTTCACACTTCTTGGTGGACAAGTACTTTCAACACTACATGACACCACAGCTTTCCTTTTATCACCTGCTCTTTGCTTGGCATATCTCCAAGCTGTCTAGTCCAAAAAATTTATATCTTGGACCACAATATGACCAGTCAGAGCTCAGTCCTATGTGGTCATGCTGTGGTGCTGAAATTTCAGGACCAGAGAATGACCTCATAGTGTGGTCGTGCTGTGGTCCTGGTTGTACTCTGGTCCTGAGACACCGGAATCCCCGGTGTAACGAAACGGCCAGACACCCCAAATGAATGAGGAGGCAAAGGTGTCTGGCCATTTCAAGTCCCACCTGAAATAGCCAAACACTCAACAAGGCTCTAAGTGACATTTTCAGGTGGTGTTTGGCCATTTCAGGTCAGACCTAAAACCAGGAGGCACCTGGGTAGCCCGTGTCTCCACTTGGTGTTACACCGCCACAGCTAAGCAGCAGAACACCTGTGAAAAAACGTGATCGCTTGGGAACTCACAAAGCGGGACACACGTGTCTTGCAGAAGCACAGAATTCTTGTATGGGAACAAGTGCACCTATGAATCAACAGATTACATCCTCCCACTCAGGGAGTGACAGCGAGCAATGGGCCTCTGGTTGTCAAAGACAAGGACTGAGGCCTGATGCTGCACTCGCAACACATCACACATTACTCTTGTTCAACGCTGAACCTCAGCGAGAAGGAAACAGGAACCAGGCTCTGAGATCAAGATTCAGTGACGACCATCTTCTCCAAGTCCTGCACCCTGACTCTGCCGCTGACACCAGGCTCCACCTTGTGGTTCCCCTTTGCGTGTGTCCCCCGACCCTGCGCATGCGCACTCGAACCCTTCTGATCATCCGCATCCGCTCAGAATCCACATCGCGTGCAGGTCCATGAGGAGTGGTCACCTAATTGTCAGTTTCCTCACGCTGCACGCAGCCCCCAATAACAAGCAGCACCCTCTCAACACACGCGCGCGTCTTAGGCACGCACAAGACTCGGTCTCCACACCTCCAAACTTTGTGGCACTGAAGAACCAATGCTACTGTCACGTTTTTGCCTGCATCTCGATGACCTGCAGTTTGGAAGATCTCTTTTTCTTCAGAGAAGTGAAAAGCACAAGTTCTTCAGAAAAGAGTCTCGTTCAGTGAGGGCACCCCGTCATCCTGCGAAACAATTTTCTGTGACAAGGTCACATGACATTTTTTCATCCGGACAACCTTGGACACAGTGCAGTAAAGCACAGGAGACTCTTTTGATCTGATTCATGTCCAAATCTTCATGATGGTCGCGTGGGCGAGCACTAGAAGAACTCGACTGCCCAGCTCCTGACGTTGTCCGCAAGTCCATCTTGGCTTCTTCACTCAACACGAAAATATCTGTCTGCTGCAAAATTCTAGTCTTAGCTCGCAATACTACAATCTTTTTCACTCCAGAATGTCCACAGAAGCTTGGAAAAAGTGACGCGCATGCGCAGTCTATGACTCTCCGTCTCCAAAACACGTGGGTTCAACATTTGATTCGGAACCAATGGGGGAAAAACCAGGCCCAAGTTGTACATGATCCCGCCAAACGCGAATTCTCCAAAACAACAATGTTCCTTTTCGGATTGGGTCACATTCAAGTCAGAGGCGGTCAGTGGTCAAGGTGACCTGGTCAAACTTTGGGATATTCGGACGAAGCATCGCAGAAATCTTTCTGTCCGAACAGTGAGTCTGACAGCAATCAATGGATAAGTGAGTTGCAGTGAAGAACTGCCCAGACAACACCGTTGCCATGGTGTCCTCCAAATGGTCATGTGACACGCAATAGGAAACTTTGCTGTGGAGCAGAAAGTAAGAATCACTGCGTTCTCTGAACCAAGGATAACTGCGCTGTCTCATCAATTGTGTCTCAGGGTGGAACGCGTCAGTCTTGACAAAAAGCACAAAATCACAACCAAAAGGTTGGGAAAGTGAGCTTTTGAGAAGTCTCTGTTCACGCATGCTTTCCGCAACGCGTCCGCCGAGCAAGAGCACGAAAACAAGAATCCTTGCAGACGAGAACCCTGCCTCCCAGCAGCAGCAGAGTGCTCCGACATAGAAGGGACTTTTAGCAATACGTGCGACGCCCCCGTTGCCACGTGCGACGTGGTGTTTCACCCTGGCAATCTGTGCAGGATTTTCTACCATCTACAATGGTCACTTTTTCTTGCTTATGGTTTTATACAGGAGCAGATTTGTTTGTGTGAAAGAGAAACCATATGAGAAGCAGAACACGATTTTCAAAACACCAAAAAGAATGAAACTGATTTCCAGCCTGCAACTCCACATCACACGTGACACGTACACACCCTCCCATGCTTCGCAACCAAACCTCCCTTGTTGTGAGAATCAGAGCGGGCGGCTCCCATATCATTACGGCGGGCCCCGGTCCCTCCCGGTCCCCGAGCCACATAAACCAGCCGCCCCGCAGGCCCCCGGCCCAGAATCACCGCAGACCTGCATGGTTCACAGACTCCATGCATACAGAATACACAGCGCTGGGCTGCAGGGCTGTTTCACTGCTGCTCTGCTCTGGTATTGCGGCACCGATACGGGTGCAGTGGCGTCGTGGATTGAGACCTTTTGGAGCCACTTCTTGAACGAGTTGTTTCTCACTGGCCGAGATAGAATTGCCAAACTCACCTTGCGTCAGGTCAGCCCAGTTGACTCCAAATGTGATGCAAATCAAGTCCAGTCTTGTTGGAATTTAATCCTTTAATCCTGATACAATGGTGGAAGGGAGCTTGTCTTTCTCTTCCACAGTCAGTGAAATTCACATGCAGACAATTCAAGGTAATTTTCCACTGTAGCAGACGCAGACAATTGACTTCAAGAAAACACGCCAGTCAAGTGTCACCGTTCCCTGGTTCAGCAGCTTTTCTCTCTATTGCTCCTCTGTCACCCCAGACGCCTTCACGATCTTGTTATACCTGCACTCAGACAATAGAGGAAGACGTGCAGAGTTCACTGCATGACACGTATGAGACACTTCCAGTCGCAGATGAATGAATTTTTTGCCTTTCTCTGCTCGGGTCTCAATACACCAGTCACTCCGTGTCCCATTTGCATGCGAGCGTTGTGTTACAGCGATGTTTTTAATTCCACCTTTGTGTCGTAAAAATAAAGCCTCATATGCATTTAGAATGGCTTCATCTGTTGCTATGGCATTCCGTAGTGTGTGTATGATTCACACCAATAGAACACGATGCGTTATTGTTCTGTGTATTCCCATGGACACAAGAACAGCTTGCGCGTTCCAATGTTCATGCAAGATGCATCGTCCGCAATTGATACTCTTTGACAATCCAATCAAACAAACAAATGCGGCAGATGTGAACTGCACGCGCTGTGGGCAAAGTGCGCGCAGTGCGTCCTTCCTTGCTTCATGCCATTGGAAGTTGATGTCCTGCACAAGCAGAGTCCAATGCAGGCCACAACAGGCAGATGACCCACAACGTAGAGTTCTTCAGAGCGACACTTTATCCCAGCAACAAGGCAGTGTGTTTTATCTTGAAGATCCCATCTGTATGCCCTCGCAACGATCTCCCACGAGGTGAACTGCTTTTTCCCACAGCCGTGTATTTCTGCAGAGCACCGCAAGTCAGACGCAGGTTTCTCTTGTGCGTCAAGCGTTCGTCCACCGTTCCGTCCACGCACAGGCCTCAATGTCCCGCCCTCAGAACCAGCGTTCCAAAGATGCGCGTGTATCCAGTGTTTTCCCTCTGCGCCTTTGACAATCACATCTGCAAGTCTCTCTCTGATCTGCGCTGAGACCAGGGCTTCTCTCTCTCAGTCCCCCGCGCACAGGCCGTCCCGATATAACCACACGACGACGAAGCTGTTCCCGATGCTTGAAGCTGCTTCAGCAGCCAAAACAGGGGAAACTACTCTGTTTGGACACAAATTTGTAGCGTCTGCAAAAGAGCAACTTCCGAGTGGAGCAAAGATCAGATTTTTCATTCGATGTACGCGTGATTTGATTTTCAGCAATTTGATGCGTCGTTCATTTTTGACCACGAAGAGCCAATTTGAGGCGCGCAGCACACAAAACATCAAGGCCTTCGTCCTGACATGTGCTTGCTTCACATCAGGCATCAGAACAGACAACACCGCCCTCTCTCTCTCTCTCTCTCTCTCTCTCTCTCTCTCTCTCTCTCTCTCTCTCTCTCTCTCTCTCGCGCTCTGAACTTTTTCTCTCGTCTCTGCATTATTGCGGACTGATATAGCGGATCGATAGAAAGAGGATTACGCGGAGGTCCGCGCCGTTTCTAATCTCATTCTCGCGCTGATGTACGAGACTTGACCCAGAGGGCACCAGGGGGCACCGCCCTTCCCGCCGTGGCGTCACGACGCCGCTCCGGCAGAACCACGGTCAGAGTTCGAACTCTGCTGCTGTGCTGGGGCAGCAAAGTTCTCCAGGTCGCTGGCCTTGTCCAAAAACGCACAACGCTGGGACCAAAGGGCGAAACAAACGCGATGACGTCACAGCCCAGCCTCGTTTTGATATTGTACGTCGAAGACGTTGAGGCGGAAGGATATTTGCAGGCCACGAAGAAATAGGTCTGCGGGACGATAATTTGATTTCTGGGTGATGTACGAGCGCGAGCAGTGAGGTGTCGCCCCCTGGGACGGTGCGCCGATCGCTTCACGCCTCGCCTACCAAGGAAATATCAGGGAGGTTCAGCACGTCCTCACAATCCTTTCCGTGCGGTGCCCCCAATTGCCAGATT
>JAAUXT010008573.1_pt1 | contig 14874 bp, 14 predicted proteins | sample 7278171 | NCBI WGS metagenome assembly JAAUXT01 (sample SAMN14350112, study PRJNA611818) | marine sediment metagenome | isolation source: surface marine sediment (1.8m) | place: French Polynesia: Moorea | collected 2018-08 | reverse complement strand
TGAAAATAGATATTGGGCAATTCTTTTGGTTAATATGGATATTGTTGTAAAAAAATGTATAAAAGTTCCATTTGGTTGAATTTGTTCCATTTGGGTGTGTGCTAAATGAGTTCCCAAGTTGTGAATGTTGAGTGAAAAAAGTAAGAATTTTGATAAAAGAAAGTGACTGAATCAGAGCAAGCCAAATCAGAGCAAGCCAAATCAGAACAAGCCAAATCAGAGCAACCGAAATTTCCTCAAATCACCGCGAGCTCCATGGAACTTTTTTTGTCTGATGGTTCTCAATTTTGGGTCTGATGGCTTGCAGTGGGACAGGATGGGACGTGGGACATCCAGGCTGAGATACGCGCGTGCGTGCGTGCGTGCGTGTGTGTGTGTGTACACTTTGTATGGAGTGGACCAAGATTAGTCTGTGTCTTCCTGAGATGAGTGTGATGGACTGACATGCTGAGATGCCATGTTTTCTTCGTCTGGGACGAATGTGGGAGATAATCTTGGCAATTGGGTCCCAGCGCTCTGAATGAATAGTGAGGACGGGGGTGGGGGAAGCACGATGGGAGAGGATGGGACTGAGACACTTGGCTGGGGTGCCACACGTACAAACCAATTTTGGTTTAAACCACACGGTACTTTTGCCCGAAAGGGACATCGCACAATTTTTATGAGCCTCTTGAGGGTCAGCTGGAACTGAGGTGGCACCTCCAACCCCGAACCTGGATGCGCTGGAGCTTTGGACCAGAAGAATTGTTTGCCACGACATGTCTGCAGATCTGTATCAAAAATCACCAGGCTCCCTGAATCAATCTCATATCAATCACCAAGGAAGCTAACGAACGTAAACGTAATTTCTTTGTCAACAAACATGACTTCAGATTGAAGGAATCGATCGAAACTAATCAGTTGAGTACTTCTCGACTTAATTGGGGGAGCAGAAATAGGACAAAATAACATCAGAAAATGTAGGGAGATAGCAACCAGCAAAACCGAAAAGGATTTTGGATCGGGACGAAGTTTCAATTGAAAATGTGTCACCGATCAAAGAAATGGTTTGTCGAACACTTGAATACACGTATGTGACTCTGCACTGATCCATCGGATCGTCGGATTGCAGCCATCCGCAGCTACAGGTACACACGTTTTGGTCTGACTCCATGCAGAACTAACTCGTACGAGTTAGCAAAACGCAGAGAATCAAGAAAATTCAGTCATCTGGGGAAAATGGTTGTCTTTATGTTCCACAACGTTGAGGTCAGCTTTATCATTTTTTGACAATCAGATTCTGCATGTCGACCAACACCAAAATGTGCTGTACTTTTCCAGCTCCCAAGACACACGACTGGATCGAACGACAGCGTCGAGTTTCTCTCATCATGTTCATCACAGTCAAGTTCGGAAGCACGTGTCCAGAAAAATATGACAGCACACACGGTCAAGAGCTGCATATTGGCACCCTTCAAGCAAAAGGTGGAAATTTTCTTGGTTTTTTCACAAAAATCTGTTTTGTATCTTTCAGATGGCAAACAGAAATTATTCAATCCCAATTGCAAGAATCACATTCTCTTGAAAACCATCCAGGAAACATGCTGTGGTGGTACTGCAGGTGAGATAAGCATGCAACACATTCTCACCTTGTTTCCAGAGCGCCAAAGGAAACTTTTGTCTGTGTCATACCCGTTCACTGTGTACGAGCATGCACACACTGGACGGCGTGTCGAAGTCAGCTGTTGTGGAGGACCGCGCCTCCACAGCCAAAAAAGAACAGGTGCTGGCACACGCCTGACGATGTCTGCGTGTTGAGAACCGATCAACTTCAACATCTGTTGTTAGATCAACAGAAAGGCGAGGTCCTCTCCAGAGAACTACACTCACCAAACAAAACCAAAAAGAATCACGGTTTACCGGCACACAAGCCACGCTTGTCAGTCGGAGCGTGTGGCGTGGTTCTTCCTTTGCTGGTCGTGCTCAACGCATAAATTATCCGGCCAAACTACGTCTTGCTCAATCGGCAAGTTTTTTGACATTTGCTTTTGGTTCAGAGGTGATAGACGTGTCGGACGAGTCTGGTCTCGTCAAATGCCTGCGGACCAACCCAATGGACTACGCGACAGATTACCTGAACGAGAGGGAAACGCTCGTCCTCCTCAAGGTCGAAGGTAGTTCTGTGAGAGCTGTTTTTTTTCGATGTTGAACCCAAAAAAACATTTGGCATCCTTGTGCAAAAAGGCTGAGGCTGGGGCACTTCGAACGCGCATTTCCTGCGTGGTTTCGGAAGAGAAACAACACAACCCAGTCCTTTGATCAGATGTTAATTCCTAGACATTGTTCTGAGCGCGTAAAGACACCCAAGAACTTGCCGAATGAAAGACCGGTGGCATTCTCTAGTGCAGAGGAGCCGTGCACATTTGCCCCAACATCAGCGTGGCAAACATGCAGGACTCCAAGCGTCAAGGAAGGACAAGGCATACCCAAAGGGGCGTGACTCGATGGAAGGGACATTGATACTTGTTACCCTCTTCAGGAGTTGATCTGCTGAACGCACGAACCCAGCAGTCGGATGGTTTTACGTCCATGCAATGCATTCTGCAAGCTGTTCTCAGGCATATTTTTCCTTGCAGCGAACGAAATCAACGACAGAGTAACGTACACTCCTTTGATGACGGACTTGAGACTGGACAAGGATTTTCTTGGTAAAAGAAGCTCCAGTGGCGATCTGCGTCTTTCAGCTGTATGCGTCTTTCAGCAAGCAGCCTGTAGATGCAAAGAATTTGTCTCGGTGCGGAGATCAAAGAGAGTTCTCCCGAGAGGCCGGAAATCCGTAGCATTGTGTCGAGTAATTAAGGACTGATGTCTTTTCCTTCTCTGTTCAGAAGCCTCTCCATTGCAGCACTTTGGTGCTTTCCTGATAAATTTGCCCTGTTTTGACCACTTCAGCTAAACTCAACGCGACATCGAAACATAGAAAGGAGTCGCCTGCACCGAACGCTGGAAAACTGACGCGAAAAAATTCGTCGACGTCGTTGAAGAAAGCGCCCCTGAGACGCAGCAACAGCAAGCCCAACGTGCAGAGCAGAAAGTCATAACGAGGTGCATCTGCATGGAAGAAACAATGAACTGCACTCCAACATCGGTGTTGAAAAACACAACAAAACTTTTTGAACAACTCTCCCTGGTCACAATCTTTTGCAAAATGTATCTTATGTTTGTGCACAGACAGATCAAATGCATGTTGATGACAAGAGCGGGTCCTGGAGAGGGGAAAATTTCAACAACAGTCACTTGTAACCCGAATGAATTCAGGGACCGATCAGGCCCACCCACATACAACTTGCCTCACAGCGAAAACACAGCGAAAGAGGACAAAACCAAGAATTTGGGGATTCTCGTTGGAGACAAGGCTTGCAGTTTATACTAATTATTCAGAAACTGTTCTCTTCAGTGAACATGACACAAGTGTGACCAAATCATCACGATTGATTCGTTTTGTTTTCAGCGACAAAGCAGCAGTTGTTACCATGGAAACAATGTACATTGGCTGCCAAGGAAAAATTGACAAATGTGCAATAATTTATTGAATAAAAGAGGGAAAAGGGAAATGCCAGTATTCTTACTTTTTCATGAAGTATGAAAGTCAGGGCGTTCACAATTTCTGCGGAAAATACATTACCTGGGTGGGGTCAAATCAATTGTGAACAGGCATTGTGCACGAGAAGTAACGATACATATACGTACATGGGCTGCCTGCATGATCGTACGCCGTATTCGGTCGCTTTACTTGCAGACTCCCAAAGTACTGTGAAATTCCCAAATTTCCAGAGGAGGGGTCTTGCCTCAGTCTGAATTCGGATGCAAAATGTTTCGACCCGTGTTTTTTTCGGGGGGAGGGGGTTCCACCTCACCAGCTGGCACTCGTGGGTTCTGGTCTTCAAAATTGTGTGCGTGTGTCTCTCCAGTTATATTTGGCGAGGGGGGGGGCTCTCTTGACTTATGTTTTCCATCCTCGCGCTGACTTGGCAATCATCTTCATCACTGGGAAATTTCAAATCGCCAATTGTTCAGACCCAAAATACTTTCTGATAGTAACTGCATTTGCCACTTCTTGGAGAATGTCGACACAAACTGCGGGATTTGTTTCTGAAATGTTTGCTTGACCGCTTGATTTACAGGCATGATAAACAGAAGGCCTGCCTTTCAGTTTTCCTTGCAACGAATCACTCGTACCTGCACACACGCAGAAAACACACAAGTGCACACACACAGGTGCACACACACAGGTGCACACACACAAGCGCGCGCAACCATCAGGTGTGCGGTGCACGGAACCAAAAGTCAACTTCTCAGAAAAAGAGAAAAAAGAGCATTTTACTCGGGCAAAAAAGATACACAAAGGCTCGGAAAAGAGGAATCGCTCCACCTTTATCGCGGTGAAGCTGTTTCGACATGGCATCTTTGTCCGTCGCAGCTGTGTCGTCATTCAACAAGTGCACACAAGCAAGGAGCTTGGAGACATCGTGTCCTCGCAACATCCGTCCGTACGGGCCAACAACATTTTCCAGGATCTACGAGTCCAAAATGCAAATGGATCACTCTAAAGGTCAAGCACACGCGCAGGTACGTTTTGTCTAACAACAGAAACGTATTTTGAACAACCTGATGTTATCCAGACATTCTGAATCAACGCAAACGTTTGGTGCTTGTTTTGACGCAAAGTACGCGCAAACAACAAATACGCAGTCCATTAATTGCGATGTGTTCTTGGCATTGTTGGACTTTTTTGATGTCAAAAGGGGTTCACTCGACACGCGTAAGCTTTGGACAACACACTTCCCTTTGGATTGTGTCTCAGTCAGAATTTTTATTTTGGTGAAAGGAAGCAAGGATAACACGAACAAGAGTTGCGACACACTGTGAACTGGGGCCCTCACAAAGCAACCGATTGATCCCTCCCTGAAACCATTTTTTTCAGTGGAAGATAAACAAAGGTCAAACAAAGTTGGAGCCATTTCAGACACCATGTGTGATCACAAAAGATTTTGCCCAGAATATGAAAACTGCTTAGTTCTGCTTCCTGGCAGGCAAAACTTTTGTCTCACGCAGCATTTGGCTGACAGGAAACTTGTAGATTTTGGCCAAATTCTGAAAGGAGGGAGGGTGGTGGTGGTGCTGGATCCCGCTCCCGCAGTGCACAGACACACAGCCACACACACGTATACAGGTGGTGATGGCATCAAAAACCCGCGGAATACGACAACCGCGGACTTAAGAACGAGAAAGCTCTTCACAATTCTGTGAAGTTGTGCAGGAGACCCCAACAGGGACTTTGCCTTCACTTTCATTTGTCAATTAACGCCGTGTTCAAACGTTTGGAAGACAGCCGAGTTCAAGCATGTTTCCAAACAAGAATGTCCGTCGACGAAACGCTCCAACGGCCCTGACCATCCACCATTTCCATTCACTTGCAAGGCGAGGGTATCAATTTTTGTTTTGGAGGAAAGAAGGCAAAAGACGAAGAAGAAAAACAGGTCAATTTGCACACGCACACCACACACAAAAGCATGTCTTTTCTCCTCCTTCTTCGTCTTGCGTGTGTGGAATGCTCTTCACAGTTGTAACAAAGGAGAAAAGAAAAAAAACGTGAAAGGAAGGAGGAAAAGAGCAAGAGAAAAAAAGACAAGCCACTTTGCTGCAAAGTCTGAAACGCTAATTTTCCGTTCAGTCGACTGACGAAGTGTCTCGACGTGCCTGCTGCATGCGAGTGAATGACACTGTTCTTCGTGCAAAGCTCGTGTGCATTTACCAGATTGGTTTCACAAGAAACCCAGCGACGACATCCTGTCGACTTTCGTCCGAACCTCACATTTCAGGCTGTTTTGTTTTTCAATACGATCGTAGACGGATGAAACTGTGGAACAGTTACTCAGATTTTATTGTCAGCCGATCAAAGCGGATTGAGAAAACGAGTGTCAATGATCAGCGTCCACGTACGAGTACAGAGTTTTTTTCAAGCCGCCATGGTGCACGAAACAAGGCAGACGGCCCCAACACCTGACAACTCCTGATTGTGCCAGAAACCTTTGCAAAGGAAGACTTTCTTCCTGTATTTGTACTCCAAAAGAATCGATACTGATGTTTCACTTCCACCTGAGGTTTGTGAAGTGTGCATTTCTGAAGACTGTAGCTCTCACATCGTTCCACCCGTGAGGTGTGTAAGTGCTCTTCAATGTTCGCCTTTGGGCGAGGGAACCCACTTCACATTGTTTGGTTTCTTTCTAGTTTCTCTGTTTTTTGCTCTGACCAGCGATTGCAAGTGCAAGAAAAACTTGAAGTCGCTGTGACATAATAGCAATTTGAACAATTGATACGGGTTGCATTTCTCAATCTTCGAAAAGTTTTGTGCAGGCACAACTTCCTCTTTGCACCCATATTTCCACCAAAGTCTCCTTCTGTCGATATGGCTTACCAAGCTCATTGCACGGTTTCACCTGCACAGTTAATATTTATGTTCACAAATCAAAAGGGGCCCACACAAGCCGCAAGACCTTGCAGAGTACCACCGCTTGTTGCGTCGCACAACCTTCACTCTTGGTGTAGGACTGCTGATTGCAAAGTTCATAAAACATAAATGCCAGCAGAATTAATGAAACCTGGCAGCAATCTGGAAACATCAAACAGAGGTTATGAAAGCACTTTCAAGTCCAGAGACTGACATTATTAATTGGATCTGAGCTACAGACTTCATATGAATGTCGCACTGTTATCGATCACTTTGTCGCGCTGACTCGGAGGAAGGCTCAAGGTGAACTTGAGCATGCTCCGAAGATGTTTGTTTCAAATACCTGTTCAGAGATAAATGGTTGGAAAATGAAGCTGTCTTTATTTGTTTCTGTCATCACAAAAGTCTTGGATTCAAACAGCTGTGGCAAATTGTGATCAACTGACACTCTTGACACGAGACAGGCAAAACGTGTCAATTTTTTTGACCTTCCACAAAAGCAGAACAAAAACGTCTTTGTCATTGGAATTGTCACGTAGCAGTGTGGTCAACCAACAAAAGCACACCAGAGCATGATCGCGTTTCGGGTGGAAACATACCTGACCGGGCGGGAGACCAACCCGACATCGGTTTCGATTCAGGTCAGCTTCCGGCAAGGATAAGGATGTTTACGTTACAGTGCTGCCAATGTAAGCACACAAACCTGATCAGGCCAGCCATGCAGCCTAATTTGGGTACAGCCCAATGCACTGAAACTGAAATATTGGGCTGGATCCTGATCAGGCTAGCACATCAATGAGATATTCCATAGGCAACTGAGTCATTTCCAGGTGTGAAATTTGAGAAGGCAGACAATAACTGTTCAACATATTTCTTTGTTCATGTCCCAGGTTCTCAGGTTCTCTCTCAGGTAGAACATTCTGAGCCTCTGACTTTGTTCACATCTTGGGATGTTCTCTCTTGGGTGGAACATTCTGAGCAATTCTGAACATTTCATCAACTACATCCTTGATCATATTTGCACTTTCTGAGATTTTGTCCACTTTGTGCAGTAAAGTCCAAAATTTAACAACTCCCTTTGAATTTTTCCCCTTGAAAATCAAAAAATTCATACTTGACAAATTCCTTACTCATACATTTTCCTCAACCCAAACAATTTCAAAAAGACCCAAAGATCCAAATTGTTTTTCTTATCTTCAATATGAAATTGGGGTGCACATGGTTTCCGCACTTCATATAGTTGCCTGAAGGTGATTTGTTTCCGTCGCCCCTATTTCAGTCACTCAAAATTGAGCGACCTTCAGCAATGGTGCAACCTCCTCAAATCACCCAAGAACCATTCACATATCTTCAGGGTGCACATATATCTGTTGATATCCCAGCCTTAGGCCAGACCAATGCTGGCTTGATGCTGTGTGAGCCTGATTAGAATTGACCCCGAACATCACGTGACTCAGGTGCAGATCGGGCAGACCAGCCCGTCGGCATGTTCCAGCCCGATCAGATGCATTTCCGCCCTCAAGACGGTTCTTGAGACACAAATGGCGTTGCAATCCTATGGTCAGTGTGTGTATATCGCACACGTTTCGATGCACTTCTGTACATATGGTACTGGGCATCACGCGAAGTCATCACATCGGGTGCGCCGCTTTCTTGCAAATTTATGTCAGTTTGGCGGGGTCAGGGGATGAGCAAATCATTTTCAACACGTTGTGGCTGATCAAACTCATTGCCATGAAAGGAGTGCAAGGAACATTGCATACTGAAGAACACTACCCATCATGGCTCTCAAGCGGACCCAGGGACTGGGCAAACACACCCTCCCCAAACATGAAAAAAACCCCTCATTTTGCGGCACATGAAGATTTTTATGCTTGTTTTGAATAGAACATTTTGACGTTGAAGTTGAGGCACCTTCCGTGACCTCCCCCCCCCCTCCCCCGCCTTTCACCTTCACTACACGTTAAGGCTCCGGTCGGGCCGGGACTGAACATGGTGACGTTGTTGGCGGGTCAGAAGTACCCGGTGTTGAAATGTAACTGTGTATACTTTCCACTCGACGATTGTCCGAGTGAAAACTACCCAAAGACCAGGGTCAAAAGGTCAATATGAGGTGGTCCAAACAACACACCATTCAGGTTCAATGACAGTAAAAACTTCCCTGTCTGAGGTGTACTCCAAATAGCACCATAGCAAGAGAGTTTTCAGATTTGATGTTATTTCAAACAAGGATTTTTGCACACACACACAAAAAAAAAGTTCTATACAGTTCTGAAGAGTTTTCAAAAATCTTCTTTTGATTGAAACATGGTGTGTTGTTTGGACCACCTCATATTGACCTTTTGACCCTGGTCTTTGGGTAGTTTTCACTCGGATGATCATCGAGTCAAAAGGCCCCATGGATACTTCTGACAACCAGGGCATTCTGACACTCCGACAACGTGGGCCCCGTGGCATGGTCCTGGAAACCGATTGACTGACCCATGTCTTGTTGCTTCGGAAGAATCTTCGCCTTTGCATCGAATGTTCACTGCATAAACAATTCAAGTAACACAAACGGACTTCACAAAAGAACGCAAATGTTCACCAACTGATTTTGGCCCTGCAGCTGAGGTTTGGCTGTGCAATTCCTTTGAAGCTCGTTCAACATGCACATTGCGTCAGATGTCTGACCGTGGTGTTTTCTCTGATTTCAGGCATTTGAGTTCGAACCTCGAGCCAACAGGACGAGACGCAGCTGGTGCCGAGATACAAAAGGCCCTTTGTAACAGAAACAGCTTCAGTGTGAACGAGACGCTTGTTGTTTCTGTGAATAACTCATTGCGCAGAGGAACGACTAATTACATTTCCAAATGATGACTGACAAAGACGACATGAATTGAGCAAATTCCATCACGTAGTGAAGAAGAAAGTGCCAGCAACAACTACATGTTGCAGATGAGGACTTCAACAACGAGCGTGTTTCCGCCGGACCCGTCCGGCGCCGGCTAGAAAATTCCAGCTCCTGTTGGAGTCGGGGGCGGGGGGATCAGCATCGGGGTCGGCAGCATGATCACCCCGAAAAGCATGTCGAAGCGGGTGTTTGGTATCGGCATCATCATCGCCGGGCTGCTCGTGCTGTCCATTGCGCTCATCCTCGGGCTGCGTTTCCCCGCCTACGTGAACAGCAAGGCTGTGCAGACGCAGTGCATCCTAGAGCCCGACCACCATCAATACCACACCTGGGTGAGTGCGCCTCTCTGCCGTCGCTACGAACCTCTCCCTCCCCAGATAAATCGTTCTCTGTCGTTGCCGCACAACGATTGTGTACCTTGCACGCGTGTATCCTTTCATATGCCAAGAGTGATGACCACAATCTCAATCAAATCACCCAGTATGTTTTCCTTCTGCAAATCCAAAAAGAACCGTTTTGTTTACGTTCCCCACATCAAAAAACACTTTTTTCCAGAAGCCACGCTCATTTAACCCCTTGTGCGAGTCGTACACCCAGTTGTCATGTGTTCAGATGACTTCGGACCTGTAACTTGAGAACTGCACGTGAGACTGGATGTTCCCTGGCAAAAATGCTCAAGCATGGCCTTCTGCATCCTTTGGCTATCTCAAAATATGGTAAAATTTTCAACGTCGCAAGACCCCCTCTCCAGTCATGCAACATTGAGAGGGTGGCGGAGGGGGGTGGTGCGAGAGATTGAAATCAAACGCAAAAACGGCAGAACAATACACTCGCGCCTCCGATGAGTGTCGACAACTTGGACTCTTTACAAACATGAAGAATCTGCTTTGTGTCTCGCCAGAGAGAAACGAGGAATTGGGTTCTGACCCTTGGTTCTTTCCTCTCCTGGACACGGCATTTCTCACAACTCCACCATTTGCAGATCTGGGAAGAAGCTGCAACAAACAAGAAGGCTATCGCCTAAAAAGCGCGCGGTCTTATGCCAGTTCAGAAAAAAAAATTCACCCCAAAGATTTTTTGGCCATTTCAGAAAATTTTGAAAAGTTCCATATTGAGTTAGCCAGCCAGCCCATGTTAAGTCACCTGTGGGGGGGGGGGGAACTTAACATGGTCAAAAAATGAGAAATGCTCACAAATGGCCTGAAATTGATCTTGGTTACAGCAACTTAATATAGGCTGGGCAACTCAATCTGAGCAAAAAAATCAAAAATGCTTAAAATGGCCTGAAAATGATCCTGGCTAATTTTCAGCATGTAAAGTTACCCCGGGCAACTCAAGATGTCCACACACATGCACACACATGCGTACAGACAAGTGTCATTACAACAAGCGCGCGTCCTATCGGCAGAGCCGGACCGCGTGCTCAAAACACTTGTGTGGCAGAAGTTTTCGCATGTTCTTCCTCCTGCGAAACACTTCCCTCCTGTCGAAAAAGGACTGGAGTCCTTTTACTCTCGAGAGTGTGATCATGAACAAAACCTGTACAAAATACCACAAAAAACGTCATTCAGATTGCCAGCTTTTATGATTTTCTCGTAAATGACGAACGGTGGTGTAGGTTTAATTAATTATATTTCTTTTATGTCACTATTTTTTGTTGCAAACATGGTGAGAAAGTCGCAGGAAAAAACAAAGAGGTTCTTACGACGGAATTCCGTCTCACAAGAGCAACTCAAAACCTGCATGTGTCGATCCAAAAGCTTCCTGAATACAGTAGAACCCTCGTAATTCGGCAATGTCAGTGCGCAAAAAAAGCAGGGCGACTTGCTTTTTGGGGATGGGCAATTGTGGTCCCTGTTAAAACAAGCAGGGTCAAAAGATTGTTGCAAGAGTCAAAAGTGTTGAATTGATTCAGCAAATTATGTGGGGTCCAAAGATAGTTGCAAAAGTACAAAACTTTGAATAAAGCGAGAATCATGCGGAATGGACTGGTTCGAGGCACAAAAAAGTGACAGCCGGGTGACTGCTACAACCGCAACGAATTTATTGGGTTCGCCTGTGTGATCAACGTTTTCGGGTTTCTGGTTTTGCAGGTGAACGACACTCACCGGGACAAGACAAACAGAATCTACTACTGGGCCATAACCAACAAAGAAGATTTCCTCTACGACAATCAACCTCCAAAGGTAGCAGTGACAGTTCGGGAACTTTTGTTTTGACATGCGTGCGTGCTCTGCACGCGTGCAAGGATCAAACTCTACCGTGACTCCACAGTCTACCGAACGGTGGCCACTCCAGTGGTTGACCACTCAATTAAAGAAGCAGTGATCAAGAAACTCAGGTCTGCGACAGGGTAGATCTGTGGCTGTCAGTGTGCAGGGACCACAGCCTATTCTTGCATCTAGTCTTAGTGAAGTTCCGGTCATACGAAGAAGCGACCCTCAGCTGAGGGTGGAGCGACCCTTGGCAAAGCGGCCACCCCAAAAATAGCCTTGGCATTTTGCACACCTGGTGCACGGTGGAACTGAACTCTTTGACTGTGGACACATGTGCGGAGCGCGCAATGCTCAATTTCCAATGCAAGAACTCCCAACAGCTTCATGGAGGGTTGCAATGGGCGGGAAGAGGTCAGAAAAGCATTTTGGAGAGCAGGCGTGAACGTTTTTGTGCACAACAACGACCAGACAGCAATATTTTGCACGAAACGCGTTCCACAAAACAAGCCCAAAAGTGTGAAACTTTGGCTGGCAGTTGAGAGCAGTCATGCCATTGGCGTGCAGTCGTCCTCTCGAATGAAGAAGTCACACACATATTTGGCGCTTGTACGAGGGTCTTCTACAAAACTTCCTTTTTTTGAGCGCATGGTCGACAATCGGAAAAGAAGGAAACTTTGTGCATTTGGAACAGTTGCATGCCTTTATGTTCTGCCTTTCTAAGGTACAATGAAGTGTGTGAATACAACAGGAAGTCAATATAAAAGAGAAACTATAATGCCAAATAACTAATGACTATCAACATTAGAACAAATATTTCATGCATCGTTTTGGTCATCATCTGAGGACATTTCTGCTTCAGAAACATCAGAAATATATAGGTTGCAACCCTCAAAATAATTGACTGTGGCTACCACACATTTCTTCCATCTGAAGGCCATACTTCTGATAGCATTGTAAAATACTTCTGGGGTCAGGTCAGTACTGTGGAGAGGATGAGGAAAAGAATGCCAGTGTAATGGTTGACATGTGCATCGGATTCCTTCTAGATTGGGTCAGGAATTTGATGTTCAGTCTCAGTTCCTCATATGTGCCCATTCCACCACCCTCCAAACATGACAAAACATGGATGCAACTTAACTCTGCTGCATAACACAGACATATGATGCTCACACTCGGTGACCCAACTTGGATCCCTCACAAGTTAGACATCTGATACAATACACTGGTTCCCTTTGAGCAAAGCATGCAACCAACATGTCTTCTTTGTCATCGCAAAAAATTTGCGCAGAAATATGAAGGAAAGAAGAAATCTGTGTGGAAGACCCTCGTAAGTTCACATTCGTCCACTCACAACGAATGGAAAATCTCGAACGCCATGGATGGATGGTAGCTGACCTGCAGTGCCTCAATTTCCCACATCACAAATTTGTTGAACGTGTCTAGTCATCAAAACAAGGGCTTCTATGCACGGGATTAGATTTTCACAGAATTTAGAAAGTCGCCTCTTCGGGTCCCATGCCAGTCAGCTCATAACAATTTCAGACCCATGAAGATTTCCATTGGTTCGAAAGAGTGGTTCAAAGTTCAAAAGAGAACAAGAGAATACTGACAATTCCTGATGCGCCATGAAATCTTCCTGCACGCCAGCTTCTCGAAGGAGGAACATCTTATTGGCACATTGCACCGTCAAACAAGACCCTCATCTTTCCACATGTCCTTTGAAGCCAACGAAACCAGGTGTGGCTCCGATTGATCAGATGCCCACAGACAAACGCTGCGATGCTACAAGAAGCTGTTTTCCTGTGTCCTTCTGTCCCGCGGGCGGATTGGTGATGAGAGACACAGGGGCAGATCCAAGGTTTCGCTGAGAGTCTGGAGGCCCAGTGTTTTGGGTCCCAAATTGTGGGGAAATTGACACCGACAAATGAAAGTGGTACACCTCCTCGTAGCGCAAAATGATACTTTTCTTCATTATGCTGGGAATCAGCGGCTGGTGTCTCTATTCATTGGATCCGCACCTGATAAATGTCACAGCATCTGCAGAAGGCCAAACACATGTCTTTGAAACAAAACCTGTATGGCTGACTTGACTGTCCTCGACGCCCGTGTCCTTGTCAGACAGCAGAACATCGCGTGTCAACTGGAACAGTGGGTCTTCATCAAATCTAACATGCAGCTTTCTATTCCACCGGGAACCACTTGTGAAAAGAGCTGTGGCAGAGGTGGATGAAAAAGATTCAGATAGATCTGTGACAATTGACGAGTGATACATGAAACACATTCTCTGCAGGTAGAATGTGCTGGTTTTGGCATCAACCAGTCTGATATTTCCAGGCCTGGAACCTTCAAAGCAAGCATCAAGATCAATTGACGGCTGCTTGTTCTCTTGCAACAGGAAGATACGAACAAAAGCGAAACAATGTGTCCATTCTAACGATCAGATTCAGGAACAAAATGCAAATCACCCTTCTCTCAAGACGCACCTTTTGCCCCGAAGAAAGGGTGCGTCTCATAAATCTACACGGGTGTATCTTTCCAATGCAAAGAACAAGGCCTTGGTACCAAAAAAGAAACAGAACAAATGTTGGGGCGTGTGGACGCGTCTTTTTCTTGAAACTTTTGTTTGTTCCGATACTTTCTACTCCCCTCGTTGAATTGCAAGGTCAGAACATCTTGGGTTGGAGGAGACGTGTTTCATTCACTTCCTGTCTGCAGAAGAACCTTTTGGTTTCGTTGATTAGGTGGTGCAAAGGGGCCCGTACGTCTACCAAGAGAGGGAAACCAAAATCGACGTCAAGTTTTCCTCGAACACTGTCCACTTCTATTTCTGGCGTGTGCAGATATTTGACGAGATGATGACGCAGAATGAGTGCGGCGCCGACTGCACAGAGGACGACCAGGTGAGGCCGCAGCCGGAGGCTAAACCCTCCTGACATACTCTGTTTTTCACAAAGCAAAGTTCTTTCGGTTCAGTGCGGTCCATTCTTTCGTTTGTGTTTGTCCTTTGTGGATGAGTCAGTGTAGCCGGAAGGGGTACCTGTCCCTCATAAGTCAAAGAAACAACCAGGGACCATTCTGCTGTGGTCCACATTTACCAAGCTGCAAAAGAATCTGAACGAATATATTTACGACTTTTGCTTCCGTTGCAGATCACTGTCATCAACGAAGCTTTCTTAAAGGAACTGACCTCAGTGAATGGAGAAACTAACTACGCTTTGCTGCGCACTCCTGCGGTCGTCACCAATCTTTTGAAAAGCATTGATTCGCTTCATAAC
>JAAUXT010072139.1_pt1:2500-14878 | contig 14878 bp, 8 predicted proteins | sample 7278171 | NCBI WGS metagenome assembly JAAUXT01 (sample SAMN14350112, study PRJNA611818) | marine sediment metagenome | isolation source: surface marine sediment (1.8m) | place: French Polynesia: Moorea | collected 2018-08 | reverse complement strand
CTGGAGCCGGGAGCCTGGAGCCTGGAGCCTGGAGCCTGGAGCCTGGAGCCTGGAGCCTGGAGCCTGGAGCCTGGAGCCTGGAGCCTGGAGCCTGGAGCCTGGAGCCTGACCTTGGAACTTGGAACCTGTGTTCCAGGCGTCAGGACTTTGGGGATGGACTGAGGCCTGGGGCAAGGACCTTTGCCTTTGCACCAGCGGCTCGGACCGAGAGGGGCTGGTTCCTGAGGCCTGCCACCCACGAGCAAGCAACACCACATTTTTCGAAGCTGGACCCTTGTCACGACAGATGTCTCAGGTATTTTTGATGACAGCAACTTTTTGACGACGTCATCAAAATTACCTGGCATTCGGGTCTTGTTGATCACCAGTGGTCCGTTTTCCCCAAGTTGTATTCAATCAATTTTGACTTCCCTTGTTTTCCCCTCATAACAAACAAGGTGGTCAGAAATGCCAATAAATTTTCACGACCTCTAACTATGGCTGTCAAAAATCTCTGGTCGTCAAAATTGCCTGTTACACCGGATAGCCTTGCCGTCCCCACACGACCCTTTTCTGGATCCCTAGAGCTGCTAATGCATCGGACTGTCAACTGCCTCAGTGGACCAGCTTTTGTCAGAGTAACACGTGGGGCTCAAGCAAGCATGTGCATATTCCCTTCCATCCACGTCAAGCAATTTCACATTTTCGCCGAGCATCAACTGACATATTCAATCAGCAACTTCCCAAAATAGTCGGACGTAATGACGCCACGGCGGATTGTGACTGATTCCGAAAATAGTTTCGTATTAATCAAGACTGTGACCCGAGGTACATCTAATCAAGTAAAGTTGCAACCTCCAGGAGACACAGACTTGTGTCTTATTCTTGTCTCATCATGTTGATGAGAACACAGTCTTTTCTATTCCCTCCAGTGCCAGTTCCACAACACTTGCATCATGCACCACCCAAACAGTGCGCGAATGCGGAATCCACTCAACCAGCGATGCTGATCACTCGACGAGTTCCCCGGGCTACGAGAGAATTTAATAACAGGTTGTTCACGGTGTGTGGAGCACGTGTCACGACGGGCTCTGCAGCGAATCCATCACAGCGTGTAAAGCTCTGCTCATCGCTTTGCAACTGCAGGACGAGGCCGCAATTTTCTCTCCTGCAGGGATAATCACATGACAGACGCAGCTATCAGATTCGTGTGGATCAGCTTGTGTCAGGATCAAGAGTTTTACTCGACGCAATTGCAATACAATTTCCACAATCTTCGCACCCCACAATCTTTTTTTCCGTTTGAATTCGCCAAACTCAAGGGGCTCAAACTGCACAGTGGTGTCACCAGACAGAAGGTGTGTGCGAACTTAGGCGAGATTTGGGTAATTCAATCATTTCAGGCGACGCGAGCTGAACGTCTACCTGTCCTCAAAATCCAACGTCTCCGAAGCAGTACATGCACACGTGCGGGTACTCTGCAGTACTGCAGTTGGCAGTTCATCACATGAGAAGTATTGGGTCGCTAATTACAACCTCCATTCGGTGTCTTTGTTCTGTGAGCTTTTGAAAGAAGAAATACGATCGTCTCAGAACGTATGTGAGGAACAGGATCCCTTGGCAGATGGAGCGAGTTGACTCAATACTCTGCAAAGCTTCTTTTTCTCCTCCCCTAGCCATCAATGCGCGCAGATTCACGTACATGTGTGTCTTTTTTTGCTCAGGTAGGCTCGTAAAAGACAAACGCTTTTTGTCAGGTGTGCGCTGTACGTGTTGTGGTTGCGGTCTCGTTTGCACAGAGAAGCTGAGACGTGGCCCCAATATGCACAGCTCCTTATCCCTTTTGGCGTGTTCTCTAATCCGAAGACACTGGCTGCACTTTGCGGTGCGAAGGAACCTTTGATGGGGACTAATGATACCTTTTCTCAGCTCCCTTTAGCAGACGTTCCTTGGACTCAAACTTATTGCGCTCCGCAGAACCACCACCCATTTGCGCTCGCCGAGAAATGTCAGAGCAGCTCTTGCTGAATTATTCATCCAGGTACATTCTCAGCGTTTATTTTTTGCAGACATTAATCTTGGCCTCAAGTGTGACAGGCCTGCCACGCACAGACCGGGAGACACAGGTGAGGTGCTTCTGAGCCGGTTTCCCACACCTGAGCTGAGCTGTAACCTGCGCGCGCGGCTGTCGCGTTAAGAACTGCTCCAGGCGCTCCGGGCCTCTGCCTTGGTCTCCGCACATTGTCCTTTGATCTGGTCTGAAAAATTGATCAGAGAATTTTCTCTCTTCCGCCGCAAACACGTGTCGTTAGGATAAGAAAAATGACCTTCAGGTGAGAATGGGAAGCAGATCAGCTTGGCGCTTTATCAAGTGAACTCAGGCATTTGTTGCCTCTCTTTGAAATGTGATACGTGCAGCAGCGTGAACATGCAATGTAAACAGCTTGCTTGGACAGACGCAGCAGAAGCCAGCTCGGTGTCCTTGTCCTTTCAAAGCCCAGGTGCTCAGGGTCATGGTTCAGCTGATTGGTCTCCGGGGCCTTGGGTCGATGAACCTTGGAGCGGCACCAGACTCCCATGTAGGTGACCTTGACTCCGACAACACTCGTGGTTCGACAACAAGACAGGGTTCTCACTGTACAAAAATGGTTCCTGTGAAATCACACAATGACTTTTCAAGACTTTTGGTCGAGAAAGGAGTTGTGTGATTGAACAGGAACCATTTTTGTAAGGTGAGAACCCATTTCTGCCACGATGCGAGCACATACGAGAGGTTGTGTGATCGCAGAGTTGTAGAAATGCGTTTTTCCACACGCTTTGCTCAAACACTGCTGTTTCCGCTTTCCACAGCTGCTGCAATTCTCCATTTGTGGTTTCTGCACTCGCACTGGTTCGGAAACCCGAGAACATGAACCGCAATTGGCTCAGGTGCCAATAGCAAAACAAAAGAATCTGCTGATTCTGCATTAGATACAGGCGATGAAAGTGACACAATGCGTAGATGCAGGTGAGCCACTGACAGAACTACAAGTACGAGTGGATTCATTTGTGCGAGACACAACAACTTGTTGGAGCCTTTTTTGGGAAAACAAAGACGCAAATGCGAAACAGCATGTTGGTTCCCCTGATTGGTACCGTGGACATACTGCAACCCATTGAAGTATTTTGTCTCTTCTGAGAGAAGATCCAGAAATACCCTGAGAATCCAAGGTCTAGCTGAGTCTGCAGTGCATAACTTTTTGCTTCTCTTGCTCTTTTGCATGGGAAAGGAGATGTGCGAAGGGCACAAACCAGTGCTCCCAAATGAAAGAACTCGCTTTCAAGTCGAACAAGAATCAAACACTCTTTCCGCAGTCTTCTTGCAAGCGCACACTGAAATTTGTGGTGGATTTGAACACGAGGCTCATGTTCACACGCGCCCAGGGAAAACGTGCTTTCATAAAAAGATGTGGCGGAAGCAAACACACAAACGCCACCACGCATGCGTGAGCGCCTCGATGTGACAGGCGTGAAGCGTCAGCGCACGACGTCCCTTTCATCTGCCCAACTCAACCGAGGGAAGAAGCCTTGAAATGCCTTCGGTTCTCGAGGCCCCGCGTGAGGAGCTGAAACAATCGTGCGTCTGACATGAGGGCACCTGACCGCTGCAGCCCGTCACTTGCACGCACATTTCCTTGCCCTGTGCCATCCGCACGTCTTGAGAAGCTGCGCAACGGTCGCAGCGACATTTTTCTTGTCACTGATCTGACCCGCAATTTTGCAGGTCAAAAGGAGACAAAATCAAGCTTTTTGATTGTTCTGCATCCCATACAACCACAAATATGGATCTTGTTTTCAACTCAGAACTTTGACAATGGAATTGAGCTTCTTTGAATCTGGCTACAATTGTACAATTGCGTTGAACGGAATGTCATTTCCGTGAAGCGGAATTGGTTTCCGGTTCCACCGAGAGAATCGAAAAGACAACAGGGGCTTTATTCGACACCACATCAATGTCTTTACCTCACACTGGCGCACGGCAAGACGTGTTCTCCACATTTGGTTTTGAGTCTCTCTGGCAGACAAACAACAGGAAACAATCAAGAAATAATTTCGTTGCAAACGTTGTTGTCGGTCATTTTGTCCGTTTCCGTTGTTATCGTCAGAATATGCTGCAGGGAAAACGGCAAATGTACGAAGCAAAGCACATCAGGCAATTTGTTCTGTCCCAGCCGCTCGGTGTCACATGCATTACGAACTGTATTCCGGACAATTATCTGGGATGATGAGGAAAGATCATCGGATTATGTCACAAACGAGCAGTTGCCTTTTTCACCGCGCTGTGTCGCATACAAACAGCTGTCTGTGTGTCTCTTTGCTCTTTTGCGTGGGATGCGCAATCGCTGTACGCATCACAGGAAAGCTATTTTGAGCCTCCTCTTGAAAAACGTATTGAGGCGTTCACAGACAGAGATAGATGACAGATCACTGCCTTTGCTCCCTCTCCCATGTTGAAAAAAAGCAGCGAGCACGACACAATAGAACGTCGCGCACGGTGTGCGTTTCAAGCTTCTGATTTATTTGGGACTCGTCTCCAGACCGGAAGCCGTGTGGTTCCGGAGATGCGCAGCGCAGGAACATTGTCTTATCTAAGGGGATAAAGCCTGAGCCGTTCCCGACTCTGATCCCGCCCCCCGGCCACCGCTGCAGATGATTGGTTTGACACAAGGGAAAATGGAGCTTTCAATCCATCACAAGCAGTTGCACCCCGACGTGCATGACGCCGTGGCAACAGACACGGTTTCTGCTGCAGCCTTCCCTCCTCAGCATGTCACCCAGCTGATAGCATGCCTCTGCGGGCCTGACAACGGATGAATGACACGAGTCTCAATCTCGGTCGTCGCTGCGCAGCAGCAGATTCCCGCGTGTGTGTGGCTGGTTCGCTTGAAAGATCTACTCACCCGATCATGAGCTCGACGCCTGCAGCGGGAAGGTCCCTCTTCATGCCCTTCCAGCTCTTCTTGATTTTGAAGACTTGGCGCGCGTTGAGCGGGCAGCGCGGGTCGGTGGGCGGTGGCGCCTCGGGCTCCGTCAGCATCTCGGCCGCCTTCCCCGCGGGTTCCTCCTTCTTACCGAACAGCGGCATCGCGACTCCGGGTCCCTCACGACGTTGTGCACGTGGCTTCAATCCACAAGGTGCAGCCTGGCTTCAAACGATGCACCCAACAAACTGTAGAACGTGGGTGGAGTCCTGTGTGATTCAGTTCCGATGGCGTACGGTGCGGTGATGGAACCACGTTGCAAAGCAGTCAGCGTGAGCAGCTCGTGCCTTTGTTTACATCAGCAGCAGCGAACTTTAAATTCCAGGGCACGCTCCTGATTCCCTTGGCATCAGGTTTGCACAAACACAGCGACGACGTAGATGTGTTTCCTGCGGTGTGACTCCCGACAGAGCTGGATACATAACCTTCGTGTCGCTGTCAATGTTTCCCTCCGTCTCAAAGGGAGCAAAAGGAACCCACAATCGATTGCTTCAGAAAAACTAACACAGCACCAATAGCCCGAACAATGTCACTCCCATGCACAGCTGCGCTGCACTCGTATTGTCGATTTTTCCGTAATCTACAAAAAGTGAGAAAACGATTTTCTGCGTTGAGTGGCAGTCTTGATTTTTATGAGGTGACTGCAAATGTGGCTCAATTGGTGTAACGGTGCTCCGTTGTTATTGTATTCCTCCCACACACGAGCTCAGACGCACGAACGTCCGGAAATTGGATGTCCTAAAAAGAACTCTCGCGACTGAGTCCCTCGCCAGTGGTCCGCGCAATCTCAGAGCCAGCACGTGGATGACCTTCACACCCCGTGACAACGAAGCAGTTTCCTCAGATTCTTATTCCACTTATATTTCTGTCACATGCCAGAATTTTCTCATAAATTATAATGCTTCCCAGCAGTGGAGGGAACGGGAGAGCGGGAGAGCCAGTCCCCGAGAAATAACGTCAATACTTTACTCTGAACGGTAAAAGCTGTGGCAGTCGCTCTGCGCGCAGCTGCATGTTAAAAAGGCTCCACCGAGCGCTGCCGCCGCCGTCGCCCATGTCCAAAGCTGACCCAATCATGATACACAATGGGTTGCGAATCACAAAGACGATCCGGACCTCCGGGAGGCACTCTTTGATAACAATGTGGCCTTTCAAACACAAAGATCCGGTCGTGTGCTGGGTGTAAATTGATAATAAAGCAGCTGCGTTTCTGCAGGCGCTGCTTTGCTGTGCTATTGTGCTGCGGCATGAAAATTGCTCGGAACGAAGATTGGCGCCTCTGCGCGCGGTAGCATGTCATTCCAAGTTGCTGAACACACGTCGCTGTCCCTTCAATTGAATTTACATGGCACCGCCCCCGTCCATCCCAGTCTCGTTATCGCGGCGGCCTCACACACAGGTTTCCACTGAACAAAAGGCTGCGAAGGAGCAGGTTTTAAGGCTTTGTGTTCAGGTCCTTTGATTCCTCAAACTCAGATGGGCTTTGAAGTGAAACATTGACATGTAAACTGATCGTGGCTCTTTGAACAGAAGGCACCCAAAGGGACTTCAACTTGCGGCTGCAATTTTAGTGATAATTTCCTTCATTTTCGCAGGTTATTACTGAAATTGATGTGGAGTGGAGTTGCTTGTTGATGCACAGGCTCGTACAACAAAGTTCCCGTGGTGCGGTGATCAACTTGCTCGGTGCCGCAGGAAACTTGGAGCTTCCGGCTTCTCCGCACCTCTCCTCTGACGCCCACATCGCACCTGCAATCTACATACCTGGAGCTCATTTCCAGATCCGAGCCTGGCTTCCGTTGTTCTGTGAAAGAACTTCGGTGAACAACATGCAGCTACACCACGGATGCAATGAGAAAAAGAAACAGTCAAAACAGCCAAAGTTTCCTTCTGAAAAGCACCAACGCAATTGCGGACTCTTGGTCATTTTTTGTTCGTATTTGCACATTTGACTTGTGTCTGGCTGTGGCTGGCTGCATGTGGACAAACGTGCGTGCGGCTCTTTGTCTTTGGGAGCAGAAACACACAGGAAGACGCCGACATCAAGACACGCGATCTGCTTGAAGCTGAGTCAACTTCGCCACAGGTGGAGGAGGTTCGGATTTCAAACGGCTGAGCGAACCAGGAAGATGAACATATTTCCGTTCTTTGACGAGAATCCATTCCTTGTAGAATGGCTGACACATGTTGGACCAGTTTTCCTGCCTCCAAATTGCTTGAACACAAATTCGGCTGCTTTGTCACAACTTCTCAGACTGGCTGTACCGTCACGGAATACCATTGGAGAAGAGCTGTTCACCAAACTCGGTGGGGGAAACTGGGAGTGCAAAGAGGCTCAGGAAATCCGTGTGTGATTTGCTCATCCCCACTGCAACAACGCCATCCCGCCCACCCATTGTGACTCCCTTGATTTCTCCTGTACTTTCAATGTGCTTTGCATGCAGAGAGCAGATGCAGGGCTTGTGCAATGGTACCGTGCCTCATTGACAAGGAAACTTCGGTTTGTCAGCAATATTTGGCGAGCACGTGGTCTGTCTGGAGATGGAATCCCAGACCATTGGGTACCTTGTGCAGGACCTCTGGACGTTTTTCGCAACGTCCTGATGGGTTGGGGCAGGCCTAAATTCGGAAACTTCAGCTTTGATGGGCTGGTGTCCCCTCTGTGGATGGTCACGCACGTTCCCTCCATCACGACTCCAGGTCTCTTGTTTTCTTCGTCTCTTCTTTGTTTGCTCAGAGGAGTGGCCATTTCAACACTGTAACAGCACTTTTCAACATGTCTTCCTCTTGTTGTCAATTGTGAGAAGCCTCTGTGGAACCCATGGTATGTATCATCAGCCGATCACCTCAGGTCAGATCTGTGTTCAAATCACTTGTGCAAATTTTCTTGCCACTTGACTTTCCTCCTGATACCTTGTTTTTTTACTTTCTCTGAACACGTGGTCAGCTACAAGTGTAGAGCCAGTAAGAAAATTTTTATGAAAACATTTCCCCCTCCAACAGTCTCCTGTGGCCAGGGTTCACCGGCAGACAAGGCAAAACGGTGCTTGTGTTGCAAAAGCTTGTCAGAAAAAGACTGATCGGTCCAGTTCCAATTAGGCGAACAGGAGGTCCAGAATCGATCCAGTTCGTCTCGCCTGAGGCAACAACCAGGAGACAGAACAACATGCTTTCAACAAATTATCCTGACAAGCGTCCTGCAGCATGATCCCAGACTCCATGCACGTGGCCACACTGGAAGCATTTCAGGAAGTAAGACCACGGAACGGGGGTCATTCCCTCCCAGGTCCCACTTGCAAAGAATTTGGAAAAGTTGATGACATTTTGTGTGCCCAGTCCTCAAGCCCTGGCCCGTCTCCCTCCATCCAGGCTCACCTGTAGGAGGCTTGGACCTGCGAGGTGGAACCACTGGAAGGAAAAGAGGCTGCGTGACACTTTTGCATCAGGACGAAGCCAAGTCGTGGTAATCTGGCGCCGAACACGTCAGAGACATCCTGCTGACGCCGACTGAACACAAAATTGGAGACAAAATTACGCAAAAGAATCTGGCTGCGACCCAGCAACCGGAAAAGGCAATATTGAAACAGCCTGTCAAAAGCCTGACGACCAGATCATGATGAAACCAGCTCTTTCTCAACAAGGTGGATTGAAGAGGACATAGACTGTTACGCCGTTGCGTTAAACTTCATCAAATGACTGCGTATCTGTCATCCTCAGGTAGAAAAAGCAGATCTGAAAAACCAAAAGCTTTTATCATGGCCACGGCATAAAAGACTGGTAAGTGCACTTCATGTGTTTGATGGAAAGTAACCTTGAAAGTGTTTTAACCTGCAGGAAGTATATGAGGCGCATGAAGGTATCAACTGCACGAGTGCTGCCGGATAAAGCTGATGTTTGTTGCGTTTGTGTGACATTTTGTGGGTTACTTTTGTTGTGATCTGCCCTGGTTGTGTCTATTTGTGGGTGCAAATCTTGTCCACAAAGAAATCAAAGCCTGAGGTAACAGGTTCGTTGTACATTTTTTCGTCCTTTTCTGTTTCCTCGAATCAGAAGAGTTCATGCACCCTCTCTTTCTCTCTGAAGAAAAGGGAAAGACCGTTGGCAGTGGAAGAAACACGAGCTTTTTGTGCAAGTCGAGAGCGGGGAAGCTTTCTTTTGGTTCTCGGTCTGTGGACGTTCATGGTGGTTGAGACTTTCTCTTGTGCATGGCAAAAGATTTGTGTAGCTTTTAGTTTCAGTGCTGGTTCGTTCACTTTTGTCAGTGGGAGTTGGGAAACTAAGGTGTCCAACTCTGCTGACTGAGTATTGGCAAAACTCAGAGCACCCTTTTTGTTTTCGTCAATGAAGAATGTGCAAACCTGAGCAGGATGAAAAAAAACCAGGACCAGTTCTGTGGAATCGAGGGGCCTGAGACTCGAGGGGCCGGATATTGTCCTTGGGACGGGATGTTCTGAACCTCCCACACCTGTTCCTGAGCCATGATCCTTGATTTCCCCAAAAGAAGCATTGTTTACAGCAAAGGGATGTCCACGAGTCTGTCTCCAATCTGGGTCTGTGTTCCCCAGATTAATTTCGAAACCATGGCACGTGCAGGTGAGAAAAAGCACAACTGCTCCAGACACAGGTGCGTCGCCACTGTCTTCAGAACAATTACCGACGACGGATTATCTGAAGAAGTAATTTGCTGCAGAACCAATTCTTATGCTTTTCCATCGTGCAGCAGCAATCTTTGAACGTTCGTCTCTGCCAGGAAGGAGTGCAGAAACACACAGTTCTTGTCAAAACCAACAAGGCGAATCATTTTTCACACACTCATGCCACGCAAAGAACGTGCTCAAGTTTCCCAGTGACCTCGGTGACCTCCTGCGTCAGAATCCAGAGCTGGGTCCACAAGGGCCAGTGCAGCCTCCAACAACAAACATGCAGGAGTTCATCTTTTTCTTCGAAAAGGGTATTGTCACCTCAAGGTCCGTCGCATATCCAGACTTTTGTTCCTTGTCGCAGTCACTTGTCAGTGAATGTATTGTACAGTGCAGAAAGGGAACCAAAAGTGAGAGGTCTTTGTGTGCCAGAGTGTTTTGGACCTCTTGCATTGGTCGTTCAAAAAAGAAAGTGACTGGTAAATTGTTCTGTTGCACACAATGCAAATCAGTTCACTGACATCGCAGCTTTGGACGACACTTCCAACTTTGGCAATACGAGGTGACTTCAGAAAGTTTTGCGTCAGATCCAGTATTACCACCAGCCAACATGTTTTCATGTCGACCTGTTAGGATCCTGTTGCACAAATCCCAGATCACCAGCAAGCCCAAGGAAGAAGAATGTCATGATGTGGTCATTCCAAGAAAAGTATCCAAAGTTGCCAATTTCGGAGGGTGGGGCAATGGTACAAAACTGACAAATCTCCGCCACCACTGATGTGATCTGGATGATATTGGTATGTCCTTGAAGCTGAGAGTCTCAGCTTTTCATAGACACCCAGATCATGCAGATCACATCAGCAGTTGCAGAGATATTGCGAGTTTTGTGCAGGATATACCCATTTCAGCAAGTTTTCCAATGGGAACTGTACACAGGGCCAGAGCCATTCCCTCCGAGATTGAAAGAATCAACTGGCTGAAAGGAAATGACCAAATTGTTGCTTCTGTGAGATTTTGAAGGCATGACATCTCTGAATGCCAGGTCTTTGGATTACCTTTTGTTGCTTTCATTGGTTGTTGTCTTTTTGAGTAATTCAACTTGATGCAATATTTCCGAACTCGCCTCGTACAGTACCGACGGTTGCAACTGGTGTCCAAACACAAATGTGGTTTCATCCTTGCCTTTGAGACTGGGTAGATGCTTGGTCCCTCTTTTCTAATGTGTCGCAGAAAGGTGCCTCAATGCAAAGATGAATGAATTCCATACACAGTGTGCGGCATGCCGCCAAACAAGGAAGATCGACTGAGAAATACTTATTGTCGTGAACCCGCAAAATATACGAGCAAACGGAACTTTTGTGTCGACGTGAACAGAACCCCTGAAAGGCAATTGTTTGCAGCTCTGTAAGACTGCAAGGATGAGGACACTGCGTGCAAGTACGAGTCTGTCCAGAAACGTTGAGCAAGACCTTGAGGACAAACAGACACACGCACAACAAATTTCTCCAGGGGACACTTTACTTTCTCTTTCCGTGGAAGGTCGTGAAAAAGTGAAGCTGCTACTCTAAACCTGGCCGCATCTTAGCGCACCAAAGAAAAGTTGCGAGGCCTCATCCTTCGACCAACAGCCATTTGTGAAGTCAGCGAGGAGAGAGCATTTACCCAAAAGGGATGATGATGCTAAATTGGTTACAGCCTACACAGAAGAGGCACTGGCGTTCCGTATAGGACCAGGACTCCTTGACTTTTCCTGCACAAAACGACAAAAATTTGGCTGAAGTAACCTTGCATGGTGTTGTCAGTTCAGTGTTGTTGTTGTCTTTTTTCGAAATGACTCATGGCGTGAGTCATCTTCTGCAAAAATGATTTCACGACTCTGCCCAACAAAAACGATCGTGAGAAATGCACAAGGCATAAAACCGCAAAAGCCACCAGTTGAGACCTTTCGGATTCACAAAGCGTTTTTGCAAGGCACTTGTTTGCCTCCTTCGGCCCCCACCCTGATAAATGGGTTCAGAGGCAACTAACTGTTCAAAGGGAACTGACGGAAATTATTCCAACGAAGGACAAAATTTCCTGCCGACAACAAGTTGAGGAATAAAGCATCAACCCACACACAAACAGCTGGGAGACGAGCGAATGTGATCTGAGCACAAGAGGCACGCCGACGAGTGGTGTGGAGCAAAGACATCTGGAACGTTTTCATCCCTTTTTACAGAAGCTCAGATTCAACTTGCTGAACACGAATTCAATTTTCTTCACAAAGAGTCTCTTGTAAGACCAGCGCAAGAGACAAGGCGTCTAGCCTTTTTTCATCACAATCCATCTGTACAGAAACACAAAAATGTGAAAAAATATTGTGAAGTTTCCCATCATTGAGCTGTCACTCCTGACACGACGATCTGTTGCAAACGCTGTTCTCGGGGATTTTGACACCCCTTTCCTGCGGTAAACTTGACGTGAACGCTCATGTCCGTAAACCCCTTTGGCTGTGTTGCTGTCAGTCCAATACAAAATCTCAAGTGGTTTGCTCATTATTTGTAATATTATCAACCCCAAAAATAAGTTTGCAGATCAAGAGTCATTAATTTTGAGAAGCCATTCAGGGAAGATGACCCGCGACGGACCCTGCGCCGCGACAGTCGGGCCTTCACGGTCCGCAGAAATTGTTGCGACTGAAAAGAACTGAAAATGTTCCCACCGTTGCGACTTGAAAACAGACGCTTGGGTTGATTTTT
>JAAUXT010131582.1_pt1 | contig 14879 bp, 20 predicted proteins | sample 7278171 | NCBI WGS metagenome assembly JAAUXT01 (sample SAMN14350112, study PRJNA611818) | marine sediment metagenome | isolation source: surface marine sediment (1.8m) | place: French Polynesia: Moorea | collected 2018-08 | reverse complement strand
GGTAGTAATGCATGCAAAGTGTGAAAATGTAGTTTTTGATCTTTTCAAAATTTCTATGAAAGGAGGATGTTCCATAATGCACTCTCTTGACTTCGGACAATAAACGTTCAAGCGTACGACATCGTTCTTCCTTTAAATCCAAGCCCATCCTCATGAGACAAAGCACTCACGTTGGGCTGGAAGATATTGAGGTGCAGGCAATCCTCGGACTGATTACGGATCTCGTAGAAGCGGTCGTCGAACTCCCAGATCTCCTGCGGACACGCTGGGCGATAATAGGAAGCGTCCCACTCCCGGATGCCCAGGTCCCAGCCCTCACCGGGAGACTCGGGCGGCTGTAAAACACAGGGCAAAGAGTCACATTGAGAGTTGTTCGCCCACAGACAGGCAAAAATACGGAATCGTTTCATTGTTCACGTTCACACCTTGTGGGTTTTTCACGTTGTGTGTTGCTCAATCTCAATACGCAGGCACGCACCTTGATCATCAAGGGTATGGACACTGACAAACCTGTGGGTGCGTACCTTGGCTCGGTACACACTTGACCCTCTGTTCGCACGTACCAAAATCGCTGTGGGTACGCACCTTGCACCTCTGTGAGTAAGCACCTTCATTTGTGTGGGTACGCACCTTGATCTGTGTGGGTACGTACCTTGAACCTGCGTGGGTACGCACGAAGAACTGCAGTGGGTACGCACCTTGAACCTCCGTGGGAAGGCCCATTGAACCTCTGTGGGTACATTCTTTGAACCTCCGTGGGTACGTACCTTGAACCTGCGCTCGTAGGTCGGCGGCCGCGAGTACGGGACGCCGAGGAACCAGTTGACGTAGTGATTCGGCTGGAACATCATGCTGCGTCCAATCACCTCTCCGATCCCCTCCAGCCGCACCTGGACACACGCAATTGCAAAGCTGAAAGTTTGCACGCATACCGCGCTCACACACACACACACACACACACACACACACACAATCAAGCCACATCCGATCACCTGGATACACGTTCCGTGCCAGGATACAGGACGTCCACACATACCCCACTCACACACACGCACAATGCCACTTCTCCGGATCTGGATCACTTCCCTGAGCCCCTCTGACCAGACGTCAGGTGTCTGAACACAGCACGACCACACGCATACCCTGCTCACACACACGCACAATCACGCTTTGTCCGATTGCGCTCCCCCTGGATCCCTCGAGCTGCACATCCATGAGGACGTCTGCACGCATACATCGCTCACACACACGCACGATCAATTTCCAGTTGTGACATTCAATTGTAAACATATTTTTGTCAAATGTTCATGAATGACAAACGAAACTTGAAACTTTTTGTTTGTGTCAGCCTTGACGCACCTTGATGGGGTCATACGGGTAGAAGGGCGGAGCCCAGCACGGCCAGGGCGAGTCCGGCGGGCAGTACGGCTTCTCCTTGTTTCCCGGGAACCTGCGAACAAGAACACCTGTCAGTGCTGCGTCGCGCGATCTGTTCATCTTTTGTTGCGACGGAGGTTGTGTCCCATCCTTGCGCCCACTGAGATGCTTGCAAAATTCAAGTGACATTGGCTACTCGACCACAAGCAACAGATTGACGTTTCGTGTCTTCATTCAGGACCCGCGCCCTGCATCGCAACGGAGACAACAGGTCATGGCTGCAGATACACAAACTCAAGAGAGGCAGTGCTTTCCTGGTTAAATTCAAAACACAAGACAGAGAACCAGATTCAAACATTTCAGCCAAGAAGACGCCCTTGGGGAGAAGACAATGGATTGACACAACAGGCAAGAAACAATCTCCACCAGGCATCTGCAGTGGACCAGAAAATGCTTCGCGGATCAAGATGGGTGTTGTCCACGTTGTGAACTTGTGCTTGTGTCTCAACTTTTGCACGACCGTGTCTGCGTTCCAGCACCGAAGCTGTGTTGACAAGACTCAAGGAATTCCCCGCCAAACCTCAAGTTTCAGGATCCCCTCACCTGTCGTCCCACTGGTCGTTGTAGCGTCCCTGTTGCTGCGTCTCCACGAGGATCAGCCACGCTGCGAACACAGTCGCGCTCACACACAACCATCGCAGCATCTTATCCTGGATTATTGTCCAAATTCATCGTGAGAAAGCACCTGGCTCAGGTAAACTGGGTCGCTACGCTGAAACTGGGTCGTTCTTGCCTCGGACAGATGCTACCTGAACCGGCAGGCAGTTCGCGTCACCATCACAAACCTGACGTGAAATTTCCAGTGCTTCAAAAAGAAAGAATATATCGTCGTTTTGAGACAGTCGCTTTTTCTTGGTGGAAGGCATGGGCCTAGCAGGGTCTGACTCCTGAGTGTCTTGGGTCCAAAGGCCCTGGACCTGCGCCGGGAGTTTGGACCAGGTCCAACAAGTTTTCTTCTCATATTGGGTGAAGTTTCAGAATATTTTTCAATTAAAATATGTTTGTCTTGTTTTTCTGTAGTGTTGACGTGCGAAAGCAAAGCGCCAGAGAAACGGGCAATGTTGTTTGTGGCTCTGTGAAGCTGTTTGCGTGGTGTCTCCGCTCCCGTGCGATGGCGCTGCTGTCCTGAGTACAAATGAGCGTCTGCCGCTGGAGGCAAGATCCACAAACTGTCAGGATGGAGGTGCAACGACAGTTCAACGGGCCCTCCGCCAAAATGGAGACGAATTCGGACCAGAATGGAGTGATCCAGCCGCTCCTCACAGGTATGAGCTTGTGCTTTGTGGGGTGGGGCACGAAATGGCGAAGTTTGGTAGGGAGACGCTGTGTACTTTGGGTCCAATATGAGAGGACATGTGCGGGCATGGTTTCGCCTGCTGCATGCGTGCTGAATCTGCGAAAAAAAGAGGTGATGTCTTTGCGGTTTTGCCCTTCACTGTTGCATCACGTGTTTCTGTTGCGTTGGTTGCTCTCGCACGGAGCAACGCTTCGTAGGTGCCGCGTAAAGCCCAGACGGAGTCGGTTCACGTGAAATTTGTGTGCTGCAGGAGCGGATAAGATTTGTTCCACTCTTCCTGTAGTGATATCACAAACACACTGGTTGGTATCTCGGGTGAGACTGGCTCGGTGGCGCAAATCTCTTGCTTTATTGAGTACACAGTGCTGCCATCTATGAAGCGGTGGTTCAAATTTACAGCTGGTGTGTCACACCACACTCCTCCCCCACCAGGGGGTGGGGGCCTCAGCCATTTTTTTATATTCTAAATATTTTTATAATTAATTATTATATACATTAGACAGGGAATAGATGCATAATATCAAAATTCTGCTATTTTGCTGGATATTACCCAGCATCCCTCCCCCCCCCAGGTGTTGGTCACGTGATCTGGGTTTTTGCCTCTCTTTCTCTATGACTCTCTTCCAATATGGACAATGTTTAGCTTAAATTCTGGAATTTTCTGAGACAACAAATTCAACACAAAATTCTCTTCTACAGCACACAATATGGAGTTCAACCTTTGTCCTTGCAAGTAATTGATGCGGTTGTGAACTATTTTTCAGCTGGATCCCCGGTGTACAATCATAGTTTTAGAATGGTGGTTATCCAACTGGCTCTGGGCATTCATCTTGCCCACCAACTCTCTTAAGGTGAGTCAAATTCAAGTCACTCCACAGCTGAAAAAGGGTGGCCTGAATTACAAATAGTTTTTGGCAACTGCATGTAATTCAGGCCTTTCCTATTTTGGCTTACCTTTTTCAGTATTTTTATGTGACAATCAAAAGATATGGCAACAAAATAGCTGTGCATCTTTTCCATACTGTGCTTGAATCACATGCATGTGCCCAAATTAGATACAAAGGAGGAAGTTGGTAAAATATTCAATTTCAAAGTAAAGGAAATGGAGCTGCAACCTCAACTCAAAAAAAGTTGGGCCCCTTATCCTTAGCTTTAATTTGGTACCATCATTACTGAAATCAATTCAGTGGTTCTCAAGATACCACAGTCAGAAGACAAACATTGAAACTTGTGGCCTGAATTAGGTGCAGTTGCTCTCCTCTTGAAGCACTACTAACTTTTCTCCTGAAGTCTTCAAATATCCCTAGATAGGAGAAAATAAGGAGACCGGAGAAAGTATTGGAGAAATGGCTTCTATTTTTTGTCACAACTGCAAAGTGTGTTGGCCATTGACTGGCAAGGGCAAGAATGTCACCTCCTGTACACGGCATAGTTCTACCCAATAGTACAAATCAACCTGCAATCTCTTTTTGACAAAAACTTTGTGGAAAAAAGTGTTGAAAGTTCATACAGAACTGTGTTATTTTGTTGCCTGGTGCAAAGGCTTTCTTACAGAAATATCAGTTGAAGTTTGTTCCCATTTGTCAGCTATGAAGTTGAACAGAACTGCAAACGTGTATGTATGGGAGAAGCAGGTCCACACAAAGTCCCTTCCGGTTGCTACTGGTGCTACTTCTTGTGTTCAGTTTCGTTTCGTTGCCCGTGTTGATTCTATTTCGCTTGGTTTCGTTCCATATGTAGTCTGCATTGTACTGAGGCTCGCTTTGTGATTTCCAGATAAAAAGGTCATTCAGAAATGATATTTTTTGTTTGTTTAAATTTTTTGAAAAATACTACAAGTCAACCTGTGTTGGAAAACCTTTCCTTGCTTCAAAGGTATCTCTTCTCAACAATCCTTTCTCTTCTTCACACACAAAAACTTTTACAAAATGGGACCTTTTTCAAACCTTTTGCTTTTTATCAGGGGTGGTTGACAGCTCGACCACACCACACCTCCCCCTCTCACAAATTGTAGACAAACTTGAGACTGTCAGCTTGAATTCTTTCTGCATTGGAGGGACATCGCACCAAACCAAGCAAGCGTTCTCCGCAGCCAGGGAATGAACAAAAACGACGAAGCTTCTCAACAAAGACAATCTTTACAATTCCAGTGCAATGAGAGAAGTGCTCGAAAGGAAAGGTCATACCGAAGTCCAGTTGCGATTCAACCGACAGGCAAATGCACAATGCCGTCTTGGGTTTGGATCACCTCAGACCTGTGACGGTGGGCCGCAACCAAAGGCCCTTGGCTTTTCTGGTGTTTGGTAAAGTCACACCCAGGTGGTGACCAAAGCTTTGATCGACAATTGCGTTCTGCGTTTGGCACCCCGTTGTCCACCACAGATAATCGTACGAAACAAACAGTTATGGCAGCAAGATCTTCCACAGCAGCATACGTATCAAATGTGTTTTGGTGTTGCACCAATATCTGTGAACGTGCTTTCACGCTTTGGTTGGCACAACACACCACACTGTGTGCTGAAAAGAAACGCAGTGTGCCGGGGCCGTTTTTTGCCTTTGTTGCCATTTGTGTGAAGAAGCATGACAGACACGATCTGATTGCTATTTGAATCTCCAGTTCGTCTTCAGTCTTGCTGCAATACCTGACTGCATCTCACGGAAACTGGGGGCTATCAAACTTCCCCGTTACATTTCTCTGGAAAGAAATTCGATGTTCGAGTTGTCACTTTGTGAACAACATAATCAAGTCATTGCATGTTGTTGGATGCGAGCTGTTCGCCCTGCACGGTGGCTCCGATTGACTGATTGTCAGCTTTACAAGTCTGATTTAGGACTGTAGATACTGACACAGATTGAAAGGGCGTCATTCATTCTGTACGATGCAGCTTCGACGCGCACAGTGGAGTGTTGCTCTCACCATCATAGCTTTGTTTGGCGTTTTTGGACAAAAAGAAAAACGCAGCTACATTGATGACTGTGATGTGTTCTGTAAGTACCACGTTCAGTTTGTTTGCATGTGAACACGATCACATGTTTCCTTTTGGATTGCTGGAGCTTTCGTATTTGAATTGTGAGTTTTGTTTGTCTTACAATTATCAGCAGCGTGATCAGACGATTATGGGAATGTGTTCTTCTTTGCCCAAGGGCGTTATGTTTGATGTGTTCATCAGGCGGTTCACAGGTGCAAGTGTTTCATCGATCACCTGCAGACATGTACGTATGTTCATTCAGGAGCACTGCATGCAAGACACCATGCATCTGTCGTTCGTTAATTGAGGTGTTCCGTGTGTCATTTTGGACTCAACACGTGTGCATTGATGAGACAGCACCTGATAGACAAACCAAGATGAGAAAACCTACAAAACTCGTCACTGCTTCGTGTTGGCAGAGAGGCATTTCAAGAAATTTTGCAGCAGTTGTGGTCTTGGACACATCATGAACTCAGATATCATGGGACAGGGAGAACTTTGTTTGTCTGCTCGATCAGAAGGTGCAAATCATACAGATGCATTTTCCTGAGCAGTTCTTGTCCAACTGTCTCTAACGAGAGGATGTGTGACGGTTCACTGCGAAAAATGACCTCAGCTTGCCCAGCGGTGGGTCTGTTCGTGCAGATTTGGTTGAGTGGCATGGGACGCAGTCCACTGGTTTTGTTGTGAGTGCAGATCGCCAGGCTTTTGTGCGAAATGTGCTGATTTCTTGGGTTGAAATACATCAGTGTATCTCATGTGTGCACAACTCTCAGAAAAAGTTCAAAAGTCTACAAAAGCATGAGAAGTTTTCGTAGGCAGGAAGAACATGTACAGAAGCATGGGTTAGTTTGGGTGTTTGCAGCGTCACGGAAATCGGTTTGCTGGAGCCCAAGAACACGATTCTTACATTTTCCTGAGGTGAAAGTTGCACGTTGCAATTGCTGGAAAACAGTACAAGTTGGCAGAACTGCAAAAGTGGCGAAACTGAATGTTTCATCAAAAAGTCACAATGGTTTCGATTGCAGTCTGTTGGAAACTTTTGAACAGATCAATGCCAGAGAGCAGACAGACATTTGAAAGTACGATGAAGCGTATCTCCGGTGATGCATGTTTGTGTCAATATTGACACCCGGTGTGTGTGCGAAAATGCCTGGAAAAGTGTCGATAAATCAATTATGAGTACAAGACAACCATAACGAACCATGATGGCGAAATTTCCCAAACGCACAAGTGGAAAAAAGGCGTACGTATTAAAATTACTGCAAGTGCAGACGTAATCAATGCAGGCTGGATACAATGGCTGGAAACTCAATGAAATCAAATTTGATGACATACGGTTGGTGTACTTTGCGGGCGTGTGTGTTTGTGTGTGTCTGTGCACGTGTGTGTTTCCATTTTTCACGCCTCGAAGCATCGGCGCGTATTGCGATCATGCATCGAAGAGATGTGCCGGATTCCCAACCCCACCCCATCCCACCTTGAGAAACTCAGGACCCCCCACCCAAGAGAACTCCACTGAGAAAACACAGGACCGCTCTGAGAACATTCATTCCCCCCCTGAGAAAATCCAAGACCCCATCCTCCCCACGACGTGGACATTTCCAAAACATGTCCAAAGAAAATTTTGTACTCGTACCTCAGAATCTCAATCCAGAGCCTCCGCCCTGCAAAAGGGACCTTGGAAAAAATATCCAACCCAAAAATGGTTCTCAGGAAGTTTTGAGCCTCTCTCCTCCTCCCCCCTGCAAGATGAAACTGAGCAAGATCTCGCCATGTTTGTCACAGTAAACATCTCTTTCGGGCTTTGTTCACGAGGGCCAGATGTTTTTGTTTGAAGTGAACTGATTTGTTCGAAACTGGATCGCAGTGATCCAGGGCCTGAGCCCATGCAGGAGAAACAGATGAGACAAACCGACAGTTTGTCAAAAATAATTGCAGACAATTCCTTTTTTCATGCGAGTTTAGGAATTTGGTAAGACGAGATCGTGGGAATATTTGCTGTGGTTTTGAAGCACATCTCGCCCATGACGGGGATTCAGATCTGCGCACTTGCTGGTGATTTGTTTGTCATTTTTCCAAGGGGCGTAGAAAAACTGCGTCTTTACAGACCAAGGAAGCCTTTCAGGTGCCTTGATCTGATATGAAAGACGACTTTTGTTCTTGATCGAATCATGCACATGACGAAAGGAAAATGCCGCCCAGAGGAGTGTGGAAGTGAAATCATGAAGAGTGATTTCACACATCAAGCAAATTCGTACAGTTGAGATCAACCACACACATGCTTGTCATGAGACCACACCTGACCCTTTTGCAGAAATTAAGCTCTATTTGGAACCTGATGTCTCATGATGTCTGATGTCTCGCGAACTTTGGCAGACTGTTCGAAAAAGCCAAAACAAAGAACATCAAGTCGTTGATCTGCGCATGTTTGGCAGTGAAATAGGACGAAGCACGTTTTTGTCATGTCTTGCATATTTGGTATGTCCGCTTTCGGGGAAAGAATTCGTAAACAACCAAGAAAGAAAGAATTGAGGAAGTATCTGCGTGAATACGGTCAAAACAGAGTGTCGTTCTTCAAGCAATCAAGATCTGCGTTCATGCTCTCCATGTTTGGTAGGAATTGGTGCAATTTTGTCTCTTGGCCATCCGTTGAAAGTGTGGTTTCAAGTGAATTATGAATCCAAGTTCTGCGAACTTTCGGATTCCTTCTTTTTGGCACCACCCTGAACAACAAACAATTTCACTTCGCGGTGCCTTCAGTTACAGAGTGTCATTTTGGATCTTTGTTGGTGGCGATGTTGAAGAAACATTCGTGGAATCAGCTGGTTCTTGTTCCATGCGCAGACGTTAGCTATAGCCCGCCAAAGTGTCCAGCCAGAAGTTGGAGCACCCGCCACTGGTGCAAAATTATTTTGAGGCCAAGCGCCTGCCCCCTGGGTGGCTCTGGTCTGAGTGTGGACAGACCTTCTGACCCTTAAATTGCGTCAGTTCCTGCAGACCCTCAGCGTCGGTCAACACTTTGGTGCTCGTTCTCTTGAGTCGTGAAATTTCTATCAATTCGGGATGAAGTCCTGACTCCGATGAGTGAAAACCACTTCATCTGAGTTTGACTCTGTTGTCGACTGGGTTGAAAAGTGGAGTTTTCGTGCAACAGGCCGCAGTTTTGATTTTGACAGCCAGAAATTGCACTTTTTCACACTTCTTGTTTTGGCAGACAACTTCGCCGGATCGGGCCCCTACCGAGACTTCAAGAGCAAGGGTGTGCAGTGGACGGCACCTGTGGTCGGTGTGCAGCCGTGCGAGAAGCAGGGCGTGTTGTCGCTCTACCCACCAGAGGGCGAGCAGAGCGTCGAGATCGCCTTCACCTTCGCGGAGCAGGTGCAGGGCTGGCTCTTCAACCTGGGAGACTCACCGTACAACAACGGACATGGTGAGAATCACGATTGTGGCTTTTCGTCGACGCAAACAACAGCTTCACTCACGCGCAACAGAACACGTGCCGCTGACTGATCTTCTAGAAAACCACGCACATTTCTGAAAGGAAAATTTCAGATGACATGGGGAAAGAAAATTACTGCAACGTTAGTTATCTTCACGTGCAAACAGACTTGATACCAAAATGTTGGGAATGCTGTTGCACACACAGACATTTTCCACACAAAGAAATAGAATGAACTGTTTTACAGAAACACGAACCCACGCTGGGTGTTTTGGAGTCACGAGAGGCACACAGGTTGTCTTAAATTGGAGGCACCTGTGTATCTCTCAGGTCCAACCTGAATGGGCAGGCATGCCAATGTGCATTTCGCTTCTTTCAGGTTCAATCTGAAAGGAGCCAGAGAGATCTGTGTCTCCTGTTTTGTAGTCACCACGAGTCGCGTGTTTCTGATCTCTGATCCTCTTGTTTTCAAGCGTGGAACTCAACAGCAACACTTTTCGTCTGCAGGAGGAGATGGCCAAACCCAAGACTTGCGCCACGATGCAGAAATTTACAGCCAAACCAAGTCCTTGGAAGTTCACGGCAGTGAAGTGGGCGGCTGGGATTTGCTTTACGAGAACTTCACTGCGTTTGACCGCTGGCTCATCATGAAACTGCAGTCACAGGGTTTGGCCGCATTCAGTGACCGAGGACTCCGCTTCAGGACGCACAACCTGAACCAGCTGCAGTTCTCCGGTCCGGACGGCATGTGGTACCTCGGCATCAACCGCGTCGTGGAGCCACACGACATGGAGCACGCAATTGGCAACAGAGATGGAGTCGGCCTGTGTTCTGTCTGCATCCGCTGGTCTCCGGTGAAAAACCTGGCTCCGCCGAGACAAACGCCAACGTTTCCGGACGTGGTCGTCGCGACGCCGGAACCCAAGTGCCTGGACTCTGGGTCGTGTGAAGTTTGCTGTGAGTTTCACTTCCAAAAACATTTCTTCATTGGAATTCTGAATTCGTCCGCGAAAGGTCCCCAAAGTGGTTTGATCATTCGTCAACGATGTTCGCTTTTTGTTCACGTTGCACTTTGTTTCACAACCCTCTGTGTGCAGTGGCACAGCGCTTGTTGCGTGGTCGCCATTGTGCCTGCTGCTGACTGTACCCGTTCAGGGGACCCTTGTTTTCCTGGGTGGATCTTTTTGGACAACAGAAAGAAAACCGACAAATGTTCAGGACACGAGCAGAATCTCAAAGTTTCTTTTGTGCGACCTTTCGAAGTGTGCTGTGCTTCAAATTCAGTCTGTTGTCCAGTGAGACTTTTTTGTTTGGATTCAATGCTTAGTTTAGCGATTGTCAACCTGCCAGCGCAATTTTTCATGTGCTTCACAAAACGAAGCTGACAGGCTTGTCACCGATTTTTCATTTTATCATATTGAGAAATTTGATTGGGCTGCACATTGTGGACTGTGGAAATCAGAGGGCACCATGTGGATATGAATTGCTCATTTTCACCACTTACCGTTGACAACGACATTAAAAATGTCATCATTGCGTGACAAATTAAAGTCAATCTGGACCTGAAAGACGTGCACTATCCACAAATTTTACTGCAACACACCCGTTCTCTGGACTTATGAGAAAAGCAAACGAAGAAAAAAATGTCGCGTGCCAAACAAAAACGAAGGTGACAAGCCTCGCATCAGAACAAAGTTTGCAGCTGCACTTTTTCAGATGATTTCAAGGAGAACGCAGAGGAGTACGACAGTTTCCCGAAGGACGGCGTCGAGTGGGCCGTGCCGCCCGACCAAAACGCCGAGCCGTGCAAGGCTCGGTCAGTGTTGAAACTGACGCCGCCGCCCGAGGCGACGGGCGCGATCATCAACCTCGAGTTTGCAGCGTACCAGAACGGCTGGGTGTTCAACCTGGGCGACTCGCCCGAGAACAACGGCTACGGTGGGTGCAGCAGGAACATTCTCCAGGAAGGACCGAACACGTTTCTGTTTGGCTTCCTTGCACCGCATTTGTTGCACCGGCAGGTGCGTTTTCTTCTTCACACAAGAGAGTCCCTTACTTCTGATATTTACTGGCTTCGTTGAATGAAGTCAACACGTACGTGACTCAGAAAACTACATGTGAGGTGCTGCTTCGCTTGAAACGTAAAATATTCACCGCTGACCTAACCGCGCGGTTCGCTTTGTCCTCAGGAGGCGGCGGCCTTGTGAACAATGACAACGCTGAGATACACGTGAGTTACGGGGAGCTGGAGGTGTTCCCCAACTCAGAGAGCGGGCGGCAGGACGACGCTCTCTACCACAACTCGAGTGCCTACCGTCGCTGGCTGCGCATCGAGGTGCGCGACCGTCTCTTCAGCCTCGAGAGCGATCTGGGCCTCCATAACGCGTGGCGCAGTCATTTCTTGTTGCGCTTCAGCTCAGATAACGACTGGTACCTGGGTCTGAACAGGATAATAAGGCCAAGCGACAGTCCACATCCGTCGCAAGGAAAACAGGGGGAAGGAGTGTGCAAAGTGTGTGTCAAGTGGTACAAAGACCAGACGGTGCGTCCAACTGTACCTCGTGACCCGAACGACCGTCCCGACGAGAGCGGCGAAGAAACAGACGGCTCGGAAAGCGCAGCAACGACGCAGCAGCGACTCTGCTACCAATGTGTTCCACTACTTGTCTTGAACTTAGCTTTCTCATTGAAGGCTCTGTGGTGGTAAAACTCCGTGTACTACCGATTTTGGAGACAAATGTTTTCAGCTGTTCGTTCCGGGCTGCTCAAAGCCACTGCCTGTGTCCAAATACTTTACACGTCGTGTTCGATTTGATAGAGCTGAAGGAGCGATTTTTGCCCAGTTTCGGTGCCTGAAGTATTTTCAGAAACTAATACGTTTGTTCAAATTCTGTCAGCTTGGCACAGTGTGTACAGAAGCACCACGAAGTTGTCCACACAGAGCTTCTCGTGAATTTTTAACGGCCATCTACAGGCATCACCTGCATGTGTTCTGTGACTTCTGCTTTTCGGTGTTTCGTGTGTCGCCTTGTCTCTAGTTCTGTTGCCAAAAACTCGTCTGTGTGCCAACATCAGGAATCGTTGGCACAAGACGCAGAATGTGTTTCGCAGTGTCAGAGTGGTATTTTGCAAATCAGAATTCTGCTTTTGTAGCGTTCCTTGATATCTGATTACCGTGCTCCAATTTGACTTCTGCACGGACAGGATACGAGCAAACTTTAATTGTGTTCAAATATCCTTTCCTGGAGCAGGTAAAAAAAGTTCTTGTGAATCATATGAACGAGGCAATGTCGAGTGTCATGTGAGGAACTTTTTTGCTTCGCGAGTCCAAACTTAGATCTGTGATGAAATAAGATGTGTTGTGCAATGTACGAGTAACTATGGTGCAACGGAATGTTGTCTTCGCGTGCGGTCCTTGCCAATTAGAAACGAACTTGGAACCTGAATTTGACACGCAGAGCGCCCCTTACGAGGTCTGTGTTTGAGAAACACATAATTACTGCGTCACAAAAACGGGTGATACTTCCTGTTTCGGCATCAGATTCTTTTCATTTTGCTGTTGCTTTGGTTTAATAATTGAAAATAAACATCATTTTCGTAACAGCCGCAGTCACTTCTTTTGTTTTGTTCTTTGGTGACACTTTTTGTTGGGAGTTTGAACGTCGCAAACGATGATATCCTCGAGTTTGGTTGTAAATAGCGACTTGTGCTGTGCATGGCAATCCACTCGCAGCGTCCACGTTTTGCTGAGAACAATGCAAGTCTGGTCATTCGTCTGCTTGACCCAGTCTTTTTTCCCTGCGAACCGCGGATGCTTGTTTTCCAAAACTTTGCCCTGGCGCATTGATATTCCTACGGTGTTTACAAAAATGTTTTGTTGGCAACCCATTTGGAGACCCCCGTCGACAAAAGCAAACAAAGAGCTCTGGTATTTTGTCGGGCTTTGACGCAGTGCAAAGAGCTTTCAGTGTTTGAGCTCATCCTCACCACAAGAAACCGATTCGTCTGTCGCTCGTGCCACCATTGACATCACCAGTAACAAGTACGTGTACACGAGAGATTGAAATGTGGAACTGTTGCTGGTGAAGCACATGAAGCACAAATCTGTTCTCACACGTTTCCGAGTGAAATCTGTTCAAGGGGTGTCAAGTTCGTGGGTTGAGTTCAACATTCAATGGGACCTTGGCACTCGAAAGAAGAGACAAATGCAACTGTGTGCCTCAGTGTACTTTGTCTTTCGTTTCGCCATCTCGGCTGACAAACTCATTGAATTTTCAAAGGTTCAACAACAAAAAGTTTCAGAATTGTGTCGGCAGGCCAAAGTTGGAGGTCATTAGTTTACTGGGGTCAGAGAGTCAATGCCTCTTTGCCCCTGGATTGAGCACTCCCAGCACCCATGTCCATCACATCTGTACACACACACACACACACACACACACACACACACACACACAGAGATAGAGAGAGAGAGAGAGAGAGAGAGAGAGAGAGAGAGAGAGAGAGAGAGAGAGAGAGAGAATGGTCGAAGTTTGTGCAAGGGTACATTTCCTGTCAACTTCTTGACCACTTCCTCCTGTCAAGCCATCACCCCCCCCCCCACCTACTACTCCAGTACCCCACCTCAGCCACAACCCTTGACCTCAGCATTTTGCCCGTGTGTAACCTCGACTTGTTCCTCAGTCTCAGTCTTGGTTCAGTTCTAAGTCTCTGGATCTTCCGAGTGGTGCTTTTTGGTGTTGCTTGGAAGAGCCAGCTCTTCCGAGTGATCCTCCAGATAAGTACTGCTGCACCAAAGAGTACCACTCGGAAGAGCGGTACGGTGTCGCACCAGAGACTCAGAACTGTTTTTGCCCCACCACCACTTCGTGTACATAAAAAGATGGCGCGCGACCATCGGGTCCCAACCACCGGGACTTCTGGATTTGCTTTTGCCCCTGAGATGATGGGAAACCCATTCGTCCCCAGCATTGCTTGTTCTCAGATTGAATTTTTCTCCTGCATGGTCTTCACAAAGGTGCCAACGGATGTTTTTGGAAATTGTTTGGCTCATTGTTTTCTTGTCCCCTCACTTGTGCAGCATGTGATCATCGTTCATTTCATGTGGGACGACCACAGTTCTCTGGAGCCCGTATGCCAAACCGCCAAACTGGTCGTTCAGAAAATCTGTCCCGCACTGATTTTTCTTGTATCAGAATGCAATTTCAGTGTAATCAAGGTCAAACTGCTCATTTGTTTTGCTGACCGTGCAGAGTTTGCTTCAGTGAGAGCCCTCTGTTCTTGCCTTGCCTGCTTTGCAACAAAACATCGCCAAATAGACTCTATATTTAAGGAGCTTTGCAGATAACTTCCAAAGGGTGCGGAATAACAACAAAGAACCACGAAATTGCTCGTGCTGCAAGAACAAAAATCACGGAGCATGCATGGGGGTGGAAAGTTTGGTTGTAAGGTTGTCACAAAACTTGCATATATGAAAGAGTCATCAAGAAGAAAGAACCTTGGTGCCCCCGCACTCAACACTGCCGAAGAAAGCTTTTGGAATGAACGAAAGCAGTTCAGTGTAAAAAGCCATTTTTTAACATTTCGAACATACGAGGTTTGTCTCCAAATATTCCTTCTTTTCGCAATTGTCGTGCACACGATCAACACAGAACCACCAGACCAGTTTGCATTCCTTCTCTTGATACAGACCTCTGCTCATGCCATTGGAAGTTTGAACATGTTGCAGGAATCATTC
>JAAUXT010100464.1_pt1 | contig 14879 bp, 18 predicted proteins | sample 7278171 | NCBI WGS metagenome assembly JAAUXT01 (sample SAMN14350112, study PRJNA611818) | marine sediment metagenome | isolation source: surface marine sediment (1.8m) | place: French Polynesia: Moorea | collected 2018-08 | reverse complement strand
TGCTGGCTGCAGTTCCAGGCGCAGCTAGACCAGAGCAACTTTCATTTGCACGCATACCTCACCCACACACGCACACTTGATGCAGGACTGTTGCTGGCTGCAGTACCAGGCGCAGCTGGACCAGCGGGAGACCCTGGCGAAGTTCGACAGCAGCACGTTCCGGAAGACAACGCCGGAAGTGAAGGGGTCCCCGACCTGCTGGACCCGGTTCCGAGTCGCCGGTTGGGCCACGCTCGACGACCCCGACTCTTCCAATCTCGCCAAGGTACGTGGCGGCAGGTTCCCCTCAACGCTGGCGTTCATGTGCAATGAGTGGTTGCAGGGCACAACGACATGTGAACTTGGCGCCTTGCAAATGCACGCATACCCAATTCCACACACGTACTCTTTTGGCAAGTCTTGTTCGCAAACATTGGTCCTTTGTTCCATTTGGCTTTCGTCACGGAGACGTTCGCACATGTCACACACAATGCGCGTATTTGCCGAGGTGCACGCACACCAAAGGCTCACACACGCACACTTCATAGTTCTTCAGCCTGGTGTCGGTCTTCTTCGTGTTTCTTTCCCTGTTTAGCTTTCTTCGCAGCACAGACGCACACTAACACCACTTACACACGCACATGCACGCATACCAAACTCCCACACACGCACTCCCCGCAGGTCTTCAGCCTGGTATCGGTGACCTTCGTGCTTCTCTCCCTGGTCGTCTTCGTGTTGGAGACGCACCCGACCTTCAAGGAGAAACTCACCATCGAGGACTACGCTGAGTATTATGACGTCACACTGGAGGAGCTGATCGAGGCCTGGGAAGGGGAACTGCCTCCGGGGACACCCAGATACCTCGTGAGTACTGAGGGCAATGGGTATCACTGTGTCCTATGACGTCAGATTGCAGGAGTGATCCAGGTCTCGCTGGAGGAGCAGAATGTTGCCTTTCAGGTGGCTGTCTGCTCAAACAGATCTGTCCTTTTGATCAAAACAATGCCCAACACAATTGCCTGCGCGAATTTGGAGAATGATGTTCACGTTCCTGCGCCAAAGCCGGTTTGTCAGAGTCACCAAATTCACGTGATTTCACGAGTTTCATTTGTCATATTGTTTTAGCCAGATCCTGCTTGTGGGGACACAATCTGAGATTGATCCACAAATTTGTCCACCCTGCATCTGGCAGGAGTGCAGTCAAAGTGTCATGTTCATTTCGCCACACCATGTCTGATTAGGTGTGTGGTCAAAGTTCTTCAGACGTGTCCCATCAGCTGCTTTTCCTGCAGGATCCTGCTGCTCCAGGACCCGCAAATTCACATTCAGCTGCTGAACCGCAAAACTCCTCCAATGTTGCGATTTGGGTCCCAGGGAGGGGAAACCCCCTTCGGCGTAATTCCTAGATCCGCTCCCATGGTCATCTCAACCAACAAGAAGCAGTGCTCAAGGCAACTGCAGTGCGAAGTCCCTTGCCGGTAATGTCGCCAATTCTTCCTTGTCCTCCTTGTCTTCTACAGGGGAGGGTCTGGCCACAGGGGGTCTGGGCAGGGGGAGGGGGTGTTGGGGAGGGGGCAGGGGGGTTAAGGGGTGAGGGGTAGGGGACATTTCATCCATCTTGCCATACACTGCACTACCACATGGTGCTTCGCCCCAAAAGGACTTCGCACAACAAGGAATCCGCTCGTGACCTGTGCTGATTTTGCCTCGTTTTGATTGTGACCAGCAACGGCTGTACTGGGACCTCAACCACTACGGGCCTCCTCCACCTCCGGGGGAAGGTCCGCACCCATGGCCCCCGCCGGGGGGACCCCCACCCGGGGGCCACCACCCGCCGCCGCCCCCGGGGCCGCCCAGGCGCCGCCGCGTAAGATCATCAGGCCGGGTTCACGTCGGGTGCGTCAAATGTTGCGTCCCTGAACAAGTCAAGGGATCCATCCCAAGTCAAGGCAAAGGACGTTGCATCCCTCTTGTGAGCAGAATTGAATTGAGATCCAGGCCCCATTGACGTGCACAAGGACGCAACAAATGACGCATCCAATCTGCACCAGGCCTGAGAACAATGACTTTGTAGCTTTGGCCGGGTTCACGCTGTTGGGGCAGGAATACATCAAGTGTGAAGGTGGTCAAAGAACAAAAGACGGTGTTTGGTCGCTTTGACGTTCAATGTGGGTCTTCGCTTCTTCAAGCTGTACATGTGAAGACAGTGTGTGTGTGTGTGTGTGTGTGTGTGTGTGTGTGTGTGTGTGTGTGTGTGTGTGTGTGGTGTTGGGCTGGATGGTCCACCAAGGTTCTTGGTGTCAGAGATAATCAAATGTTGTTTGGGCCTGCTTCACACAGGAAGGGGGCGTGGCACGTCATGTCCTCGTCCCAGTGACACAACGCCCTGCGTCCGGGGGCTGACGCATCCCAGTGTGAAACAGCCTCAAAATTGACGTGGTTCTGTTCTGCACTCTTTTCACGTTCTGTTTTTCAGTGCAAATTGACATATCTCATCGGTGATTCAAACGCTTCAGAACTGTGCAAGCGATTTCCCGTTTCTTGCTTCACCTTGTTTTCAACAAAGGACTTTCAAACCTCCTCCGATGTCTTGTCCACGATTTTTACTCAAGTTTTAACCGTCACTTTGTTCCACAACAGACAATTCACCTCGAAACAGAGGCACATTGTTTTCGCATAAAAACTGCAAGTTGTCTGCATCTTTTGTTCTTTACTCTGTAGTTTGTGTGATTTGTTCATATCTGCTTAAATTTCTGTTCCTGTTTTTCCCCAGCCCCGCCGGGAAGAAGATCTGGATTCATTTGGAGGTGAGAACCAGCGGTGGACCCAGGGGGGCCCTGACCTGACCCTGACCCTTCAAAAAGATCCTTTGCCCGCAACTCGTACGTTTTCATTTGCACGTTGAATTCCAAGTTGACCTCGTTCGCCCAAGGGAGACGCTCCCGCCCTCTGAGCACAAATATTATTTGATCTGGGTCCATAGATCTAAGGTTGGAACAAAGATTTGCGTGGTCATGTCCAAATTTGTCTGCAGGGGTTTTGATTTGAAATGTTCTCCCAACCAACAAAATGACGTGAAGGCACAGGTGCGCAATTGTTCAACACATTTGCCTCCGATGGGAGTCTATCAGACACTTTGAGTAGAAATGCGCCATTTGAATCGTGTTTGCGACAATTTATGTACTTGCGTCACGCAACAAACACATCTCCGTGCCCTTCCGTGCTTTTGCAGCCCGACGAAAGCGCTGGGCGGTGCACGTGGGTGAAGATGGCCTGGATACTGAGCCACGGACCCTGGATCACCTGGAAACACACGGCCTTAACAAAGGACCCCAGGCCCTGGACCCTGAACCACAGAAAGGCCACCGAACCCTGCCTGACACAGATCCTGATGGCCTGCAGGAGGAGGCCCCCACCCTGTCTCATTTGGGTTCAGAAGCCTTGGGGCAGCGAACCCTGGATCCTGAAGAGGGGGTCCACAGCCTGAACCACACAGATCAAACAAGCCTCAAGCAAGGACTCCAGACCCTGCACAACGAACCCCCAACGCAGACGCACCCAGAACCAAAAGACCCGAATGAGGAGCCCTTGCTCCTGTCGCACGCAGACACGGTGGACCTCCTGAACCACGTGATTCGGATCACGTGGGACATGCGCGGAAGGACGAGTGCGCAGGAGGCACCGCGCATCAGGGTCAGGAGGAACGCGCACGGTGGGTACACAAGGCTGAGTTCACACTACGGCGGAGGGGTTTCTGGGGGATCCAGAGGGTTTGCACCCTGACACAGGAAAAACATAATTTGCCTTCCAAATTTAGCGCAACTGGTGAAATGAAGGTCCCCCGCAGAGTTTGGGTATCCCGCAGGAAAGTTTAATCCTGGATGTGACAGAGTGGGAGCTTCTTCACAGGAGCCACTTGAAAACACCGCTGAACTGTCCGAAATGTCGCAATCGAAGTGAACACACACTTAACAGAGCAAAATAGGCCCTGACTTGATTGGAGTCCAACAGACATACAAGTAGTTTGTGCAACTGGCAGTGAGGTAAAATTTTTGGGGATCTGGGCCTTGACTCCCCGAACTGCCAGTTAAATGCAAGAAACCCTGTATCTTTCATTGCTGGTTTCAGATACGAACAACGGCTCTGACTCCAACACGAAAAGCTCCTGGAGTAACGACACGCGAACCTTCTCCCTGGACGCGAAGCTCTCCTCCACCAACCAGGTGCTGCGGATCCTCAACAAGGTGTGCGCCTTCTACTTCACACTGGAGCTCATCGTCAGGTGAGGACACGCACACACACACACACACACACACTCACACGGACAGACATGCACACGCACAATGGACACACGCACACATGCACACACACCTCCACCTACAGAACACTGAACAACTGCATTAATTACGTTCATCAAAAAGGGTTTGGATGAGAACACTGCACCGGGTCTGACAGACAGACAAACAGACACACACACACACACACACACACACACACACATTTTGTGTTCACCATGGTCCTTTTCATTGTGCCAAATCCAACACATCACACATGAATGCGCGCCAGCACAAGAGTTCACTCGTGTTTTGTTGACAGAAGCAACAAACCACAACATTCTGTGACTGTATTCCATTCTCCGTCAAGGTCCTGTGGAATAATCACGACAATTTGGCAGGTTTTTCTTCACGCCCAAGAAGTACCTGTTCTTCACGTCGGCGCTGAATATCATCGACATCGTGTCTCTCGTGCCGTTCTACGTGACGTACCTCATCAACAGGATCCACCCCGAGGTCTGTGTGTGTGTGTGTGTGTGTGTGTGTGTGTCTGTCTGTCTGTCTGTCTGTCTGTCTGTCTGTCTGCCTGTCTGTCTGTTCCTCTTTGTACCTGTCTCGCCACTTCATCCGCTCCTCAACATACATCACACACAACCGGACCCGGTCAGTCTTTTTGTGTGTTCCAGCCTCTCTACCTCAGTCTCCGTGCCTCTGCTCCACGCTCTTGGAACAGGGGAGGTTGGCCCTAAATCCCTCCAGGATCTACCTCTGGTTGTGTAAACAAAACACAAGCCAGACCCAAGAGTTCACTTGAGGCCTCACTCCATTGCAGACGAAGTACGAGGACAACACGTGGCTCCAGTTCATTATGATTCTGCGCACGACGCGAGTTTTCCGCATCTTCCGCCTCATGCGACACAACCGCGGTCTCCAGGTGAGGAGGGCACCAGGTGAGGGGTACCAGGGTGAGGGGTACCAGGTGAGGGGTACCAGGGTGAGGGGTACCAGGTGAGGGGTACCAGGGTGAGGGGTACCATGGTGAGAGGTACCAGGTGAGGGGTACCAGGGTGAGGGGTACCAGGTGAGGGGTACCAGGTTGAAGGTGACCAGATGAGAGAGCGCCAGGTGAGGGGTCACCAAGTGAAGCGGAACAGGGTGAAGGGTACCAGGTTGAAGGGGGCCAGATCAGAAAGGCATCACGTGCAGGTTTCCCAGCGAGGGGTTACCAACGGGGGGCATTTCAGGTTTCCATGGGAAACAAGGTTCGTGGACCAGTAGGTTTGGGCGACCAGGCGAGGGTTCCCAGACCATTGGTCTGCAGTTGACAAAGTATCTACCGGTATGCATGAAGCGCTGTACTCCAGCTAATCCAGGATACTTATTTCAGGTCCTGTTCTGCCTGCACCACCCCCGAGGCACGTCTCAACTCTGACGTGTGTTCTTGTTGCAGGTGCTGTTCTACACGCTGCGCGCGAGTTGTCAGGAGATGCTGCTCATGGTGATGTTCCTGCTTATCGGAACCCTGATGTACGCGTCGCTCGTCTATCAGGCCGAGTCCAGCGGGGGCGGGCATGACTTCCCCTCCATACCCCACGCGTTCTGGTGGGCCATCATCACCATGACGACAGGTGAGCACTGAACCACGAGAACGGGGTCGTGGGAGATTTGTTTCTCGCCAGACCAGGCATTTCTGGTGGGCCACTCTTGATGTGACAGCAGAAAAGTGATGAGCAAATACTCCTGGAATGGTTCTTTTCGCTCCTTTGCCAAGCAAAGTTCAAGGGGAAAAAAGACGGCAACTCGCGGCTTCTGCACGCTGTCTCATAGCGGGTCACCTTGTCCTGCCTTGCTGTGCTGTGCAGTCATGATTCTGATCTTGGGATTGGCTCGGTTAATCCCGAACATTGCAAACCAAACACGTGGTTTTTGTTGGGTTCGGTACACGTGTGATCTGGGCGAACCTGGTCAGGAGATTCGGTCCCAGGAGATTCGGTGTCCTCGACGGAACTGGGTATTGAGGTGTGTTTGCTCAGTATGGCCGTACCTGCCCTGTGTTATTCCTGCCTGCTCTTCGTTTCAGTTGGGTACGGGGACATGGTACCCTCGACGGACTGGGGGTACCTGGTCGGGGCGTGCTGCGCCGTCTCCGGGGTACTTATGGTCGCCTTCACCGTCCCCATCATGGTCAACAACTTCATCCTTTTCTACCAACACGTCCAGTACAGAAAGGTCAGTCCAGAGCAGGAAGGTCTTTCGAGCGCAGAAAGGGCCAGACATTTGCGGTGGAGTAGGTTCAGGGTAAAGACCACAAAATTTGGGGGTTTTGCCGGGCGGGGGGAGGAGGCCTGTGATTCTGGTGCGGTGCGAAATAGTCCACTTCGGGAGAGGGAATTTACTTCGGACAGGAAAGGTGAACCGGGGTCTGTGACCGAGAAACAAGGGCCAGAACCTGTGCACCCCTGATTCCGCAGACCACTATGGCATGAGCTCTGTCGTTCCTTTTTTGGTTTTCTTCAAGAAGAGTCTCCTTTGCAGCCGGACGCACGTTTGAATCCAGATCATTTGTTGCAGGCGAACATCGTGTCGAAGCGCTCACGGGACAGGAAGAGGAAGTCATCGAACCGCGTCGAGGCCGAGGCCCGGCGGGCGTTCGAGATGAAGGAGTCTGCGTCCCACGTCAAGCCTCACGTCAAGCCTCACGTCAAGCCTCACGTCAATGATCCGTCCCACTTCAAGCCTCACGTCAAGTCTCACGTCAATGATCTGTCCCACGTCAAGGAGCCACCCGACGTCAAAGAGCCACCTGACGTCAAGGACCCACACTACACCCTGTCCCACGACCAGGACACGTCTCACGTCAAGCCTCACGTCAAGCCTCACGTCAATGATCTGTCCCACGTCAAGGAGCCACCTGACGTCAAGGACCCACACTACATCCCGTCCCACGACCAGGACACGTCCCACGTCCAGTCTCACGTCAAAGACGCGCGCCACGTCACGGATCCACACTACGTCACGCACGCTGTCCCCGACACGTTGCACGTACGTGACATCAAACCGAGCGTTCAGCAGCCAGACGCAGAACACGTGACTGATTCCTACGTGCCCCAAACCGACTCTTTTTGTCTGTTGAGCATTCCACGAGAGTGAACGTCGCAGTCGGTGCGTGATTCGTGGGACCAAAATCCCAAGCGGTGAAAACCTCAAAGTGACCCTGCAGTGTCCCATGCGCCCCACAGCATAGCCGGAGCTGTGCCATCTCGATGCAGCCTCTTCCTATTGAGCAATGCGAAAACATGTTGTATCAATCCAACACAAGTTATGGACATAGCAGCTCATACCGCAGTCAATTTGGAAATCAGTTCTGCTCATCAGTGTGCATGAACATATTGTTCCAACTTTGCTGTCTCAATCATGTCGTTGGAACAATTTTTCATGCAGTTGGCAGAAACACCTGTTCTCAAACGGCTTGTGGTGTGAGATCCCTGTACTGTGTGTTCTTCAGCGGGCCCAAGGTCAGGGTTCGGATGCTGTCGGACCTGAGTTTCGGCCAGCACACGACGGACGCTTGGAAACTCCAAATTTGGGCAGGGGCAAGAGGAAATTCAGAAGAAAAACATCTATTTTGAAGTTCAGGGGAAACCAAACTAAATCGTGCAAGGTGTGCCTGTGGCGCCAAACTTGGGGTGCAACAATATTTTCAGTGTTTCAATGGGACCACGCCCCCCCCCCCGGCCTCCTTTGATCCGTCGGAGGTCTGCGACACTGGTTCATGTGCCCAGGATGCGTGGTGTCTTGGGTCGTAGTCGCACGGGCGAGGAAACGCGAACTGTCTTTCACAAAGACACAAATCTGTGATGGATTCTTTTTGCTTTCACGGTCCCCGACTTGGAATTGTCACAACAGCCACAAAAAGAACGACATTGGACAATTTCGCCCATTTTCTTTCCGCAAGCCCGATTGTGTCCACCAAAGTCCAAGATTGACCCTTGCTGATCCCTTGAACTTTGCAATGCCTCAAGCACTGCCTCAAAGCGAACGCAAAATGATCCACTTCTGCAGCCGGTGCCCGTCTCCGCAAGCATCAAACTTCATTTGGTTTGTGAACGAAATCACCACTGGCCTCATGATACGTGTGCAACTGGTGCACAAAAGACACTTCACTTTCGTGAAGTATACCACAATTTTGGTTGGGTTCATCTTCGTTTTCTCTCGTTTGCGATGGCAGCCCCAGAGTGAACCCGTTTTCCGCCGTGCAAAGTTCCAACAAGATAAGCTATCTGAAGCAAAATTTGCAAAATGCACCTTCGACGGTCAGTGTCTCAGGGTCGGCCTGTTTAGCACTGGATGCGTTTTGTGTGAAAGCGGAACGCAGAACCAGTGAGCGACTGAGAGACGCTTGGTCCAACCCTGGAGGTCCATAACAACGCCTCGTCCCCAGATTTGCTGAGTCATGTGTTTTGTCCTTTGCTTGACACGACTGTGGGTTTCCAACTTGTCAAGAAACCCACGGGAGTGGGCTCCACCTGTTTGGATGGGCAAGAGGAACCCATCCAGAAGGTTAGATCCTGTAGAAGCGGAACCAAAACCACTATGAATTTGCACAAAATAAAGCTGAAACATGTTGTCTCTGTTGGGAGGAGCACCCAGAGGCTCCGCTGGAGCGCAGCACAATGTATCCAACAAAACTGTTCAAAAATGTCAGCGAGAGAAACCAAAAAATTCTCAAGATAAAAGTCTTCACACCTGCGACGGGTCATGGTGAGGAATTCGGCGGTTACATTCTGATATGCCATGCACCGTGGAAAATTACTTTGCGCATAATTTGTGAATTTATTGCCTGACTGAGAAAAAGAAACAATACACAAATGCACAAATGCAACGAAACATTCATTCTTCTCGACCAATTCAGGAGCCCCTTTTGCTGAAAATACTCAGAACTAACACTCGAAATTCTATTTTGATTACCCTGGAAACCAGCGAATTGTCGAATTTCCTCTCACTATGCAAAAGTTCTCAAAAGTACTCAAAGCGTAGCACACTGTCCACGTTCCCTGCGTGTGCGTCACGTTTCACAGACAAAATCCGCAATCTGCAGACAAATTTTGGGCAGAGTTCACTTTTCGTTCTGCCCTGCACGAACTGCAGACTGAAGCCGAAGACTGAGGCCTGCAGAGTTTGACGGTCGAGGCGTCTGGACATGCAGTCTCAAACAACTCGTCAAAGAAGTGTCATCCTGCAGATTCGCTAGCAAAATAACCGCACTACGAGGTTGTATCAAAATATTTTGTCACTCCACATGTTCAGCAGCGATGTCACTTGGCCAGTCTGCACTGAGGAAGACAAAAGAATCGGCCGGTCTGACATTGTCTGGATTCAACCACCTGTGTCTATTGCCAAACACGCTGAACATGCAGAGTGCCAGAATATTTTGACCCAACCTGATGCACATGATTTGAACATTTCACAGACACAGCCGCCCTGGACGGTTTCAGACATTCGCAATTCTGGTTGTGAATTGTCCTCTTGCAGCAATCTCCCAGACCCAGAGCCCCCCCCCCCCACTTTGTCCCAAGGAGCCTGACCTAAACCGGAGTCGAGTTTGCACCTGCGCCTCTGCACCTGCCAGTCTTAACTCTACTGACCAAGAAAATGCAACTCAAGCAAAGTGTGACTGTTCGACTTTGGTCGTGTTCGATTACCGAACCAGAAGGAATCAGAACCAGAAAATCCTGTCTCTCGATTGGTTCATGCATGTTGTCAACCAAAAGGGGGAGAGAAGTTTCAGGTTCCTTTTGGTTCGTAAATCGAACATGGCCTCGGAGTGAATGAGAGCTGCAGCCTCACTGCAGCAACAAACGAACGCGCCCTCTCGCAAGCCCAGGATCGGACTTTCAACGGTGGACACGTAAGTACAGTGTACTGCATCGCAAACGATCACGTTGGTTCCGTGGTACAACGACGCAACGCACGACGCGTCGTTTTGTTGGGTTCGTCCGGAACAGGAAGTCACTGCAATCAGCTACTTCCGGTGAAAACTCAAAACGAGTCTGACGCGGCGCTGGTTGCTGGTCCACGGTGACGTCACATTTCACTTCCAGTCAAGAAACCGTGCACCGGAAATCACATTGTCCACTTCCGGTTTGAAATCTCAGAACGAGTCTGGTCCACCCAGGTGCCAGGAGCGTTCTGGAATCTCATTGGGTATCTCCATAGTTACGCCCTGCTCCTCGTAGGACCCGAAGTCATCCTCTATCATCTCCTCCTGCTGCTGCTCGTCATAGCTCACGTGACTCACATTGCGCATGTGCTGCTGCGTCAGCGCATGCGTGCTGCGTCTGTTCAGAATGGGGCGCTTCTTGTGGTTGGAGATGCCGCACGCCTTGGTCAGGCACAGGCACCACAGGATTCCGACGAGGAAGGCGAGAGGGAAGGTGAGTCCCAAGGTGAGCGCAGTCTTCTCAGAGTCGTTCATCCCAGACTCCTGCAAACAGTCAGAGACAAGATGTGGCAAGTCCTGAGCAGATGTGCCCCGGGTGCATAAATTTTGCACAGGTCTTTCACACGTCAAACGATGAACCATGAAGCCAGCCTCCTCGAAAATCCACAATCCGCCCACAACCTGCCACAACCTTCCGAACGTTGAACGTGCGAGGGTCAGACACTGGCCAAGATCGCGGTCGGCCCCTTCCACCCAGATCCAAAAACCGCCAGAGAACGGCGCGATACAACACGACGTAACATGACGCGACACGCCACGACGCGATGCACGTCGCGTCGCGTGACGCAGCGTCCTCTCACCTTCTCAATGACGTTCGCTTCATCCTCCACCGCCACCGTCCCGGAAACTGAAAACAAGAGCGAGAGGGTGAAATTTGAACTAAAGGACAAAACTCCGCTTGGTATCCCAAGGATCTGAGCCAGGTCCCAGGACCCCAAACCACCCTCAATATCCGTTCCTATCCGATGAACTTTCTCAACAAGCGTTCTGTGTTTTCTTTGGTATGGATTGAATCATTTGCTCATGCATTTGAATTCACACACGCACACACACACATGCACACACGAAAATGTAAACGGCGAATGGAGCCAAAGCTTTGTACCTGTGGAACAGGAAGAGGAGGTGTAGATCCAGAAGAGGACACATCCTGTCCCGATCCTCTGGACCACGCCCCCGAGGGTCCAGTCGGGTCCGAGGGTCCTGGGAGGTCCGGCTCCTGCTGACTCAGCACTCATCGTGTTGGCTACAACGATAGGAAAAGTTACAATTTGATATTCTGCTCAATTCACAGCACTGACTGTGAACGGAGACAGGAAAAGCAAGGTCTGGGAGGCTGGAGGGTTCACGGGCCCTGTGACAGGTCAGATTTCAAGCGATTGACACACGCTCTCCGACTGACTGTGAAATGAACAGCTTCAACAGACGTTCTTGCAACCTTTGAACGCTGAAAGGATCCCCTAAGAATCTATAATGGTTTGGTTCAGAAGGTTTGCCTCAGACTAAGAAATTTCAAGATTCCAGGTTCTTGTTGCAAATATATATGGTCTTGCTTCAGAACCCTGGAATGCCTGAGTGCATGTTCCGGGAATGTGAGAACTCCAGCCACTGTGATCCTGCTGATTCTGGTTCTGGAGCTTTAGTGGTGATCTCGCCAACTGAGCAGACAGTGTCCACTCATCCTCTTCAAGATACGCACACAAACATTGCTCAGACGAAAGTCCCCGATGAACCCAGGTGTGAGATCTGTGGGCGTGCAACCAGAAAACTCAGCGTTCTCAACTGTCAAAAGCTAACATGACGTCCGACACCGGGAAAATGAGAGACACTTTGGGTGAGAGTACCAGGCACTATGCCAGGAATACCTTTTGCGAAATCATATCTCCCTTCACTGAAACATACCTGTTTAAGTGTTGATGTTTCAACGCGACGCCAAGATCAACAAAACTCCATCAAAACTCGTAATCCCAGCTGACCCAGAACTTTTTCATCAAGGTATGATTTTCGATTCGTCATGAGCTGTGTACCGCGACAATAGGTGCTTAGTCGACCTGAAGAGGCAACGCTCACTGACAACCACAGTGACGCAACGCTTGACTCATCCAGTGTGAATTCCTGTCGAAACACGCATATTTTTGCTCAAATCAATGCGTTCGTATCTGAACACGACGAGAATGGATCGTCAGGTGCCTTGTACTTTGAGACAACTGATAAGGTCTTTGATAAGCCTTGTCACCACTGGCTCTTATCAGTGTTGTTGCGTTGTGGTGAAACCCACAACAAGTTTCAAGACAAATTGTTTGAAAGGTCACAAATCATGTTGTCTGTTGAAGCGCGTACTCACAGACTCAAACACACAAGCACATCTGCAATCTTTCCAGCACAGGAGCAGTGAAAGCTCAAAGTGGGTTTGGCCTCGAGGGGCCAGCTTCGACCACTGTTTCTGTGGCTCTGTCACACACACGCACACACACACGCACACACACGCGCGCGCGCGCGCGTACACGCACAAATAATTAAATTCCAATCTTACTGTTTTGACCGTGGAGGTTGTCCCGCGAACACCAAGCCTCACACCACAACACTTGGGCTTGTTTCGCACCAGTTGGATGTCACCAAGCCAAAGGACTCTGACTCACACTCCACTGGTCCGCCAATCCGTGGACCACTCATCCACGTCAACACAGAGACGCAGAGACGACGCAAAGACAACTGTTACCCGTTGGGAGGGACGCAGTGCGTCACGCACTCAATGTGAACAAGGCAACACAAACCCGCAGCACAATTCTTGTATTCCTACGTCTTCTGTCTTCGTCACTCCAAACGTGTGTGTATTTGGGGTACCCAAACACTCCAAATCATGATGTACAAGGAAGCTATTGTCCCAGTCTCTCGGCACAAGGAAGGTACCGGTAGATCCACGCCCATAAAATTCGTGCTCAGTTGTGTGGAGGTACCGCGTGCAGTAAACCTGAGTTTTTATCCAGGGGCAAAGTCTTCAGGCTGTGGATCCAGGTTGAGTCCAGATAGAGGGGTCCCGGGCTCAATTTCTGAAGCCAACTGAAAATGCCCGTGTTTGTGCTGTTTCACGCTGACATCGATGAGCATTGCGACCCTGACCAATGCTCGCAGGGACATAACGCAAGACGCACACAGTGTGAAATGGATCTGGAACTGGACACACTGTCAGCTCCATTCCCACGGACGCATCGTTTTGTCAATTTTTTTCTGTTACCTCTTGGATCCGCTGGAACAAAGTTCCTCATACTCATAACTTGTTTTCCACCTCATATTTAACTTTTCATATTTGTTCTTCACATCCGGGACGTTTTGTGTTGACTCTGCGTTCACTATTCACAGCGGCGAGATGGATATGACGAAGTTAAACATCAACATCAGCAGCAGCAGGCCCAGTCCCACACGTGGTGCAGATGGTGAAGTCTGCGCATACAGTCATTCCCGGACAATTCGAACTTGGATGGATAGCACGATGTCCCAAACGTTTCCACGAGGGAAGCACAACACCGGCTAGAAGCCCAGTCCAAATCACACGAGAAGAGTGAGAATATATCTGCACAATGACAGGTTAATGCCAAGAGGTTTCTGGGTATGGCAGTGAAGACCACCTGAATTTTTCAAAAAGAAATGTGCAAAGAACCTCCGGTGGGGACTCGCTTCCACCGGCCCATATGAGACACACAGGACCCACCGGAGTCCAACGGGTCATTGTGCGAAGTCCCTTTAGGGCGAAGCACCATATGGTAGTGCAGTACATGGCAAGGTGGATGAAATGTCCCCTGCCCCCTCCCCCTCAACCTACCCCTCCCCCTCCCCCAACCCCCCTCCCCCACCCAGACCCCCTGCTGTAGAAGACCAGGAGGACAAGGAAGAATTGATGACATTACCGGCACCGGCAAGGGACTTCACACTGCAGTTGCATTGAGCACTGCTTCTTGTTTGGAATAGGAGCACGCTTTGTTTGGGCGTGTCCCCAGAGGATCCAGGGGCCATGGGGTCTGGGCCTCCATTGACTCACGGAAACAATGAAATCCCCCCTGATTCTTGTAGCCTCTGCAAGGTTGGTCCCCCTTAATCTCAACCATTTTCTGTCCACATGGCAAGGGTGCTGGACCCCTCAGACCCCCGGGACAAATGAAACTTTTGGACCCCCATCAGGATCTTTGCACTGCAGATACAAATGTTTCTTTTTCCTTTTGCACGAAGATGGTTCAAAGTGAAACTTGGTTCCCACATCAAATCGTGGATCCGCCCCTATCTGTCCCCTTTTATCCGGCGGTGCTGTTCCCTTGTGACGCGTCGCTGGGAGGAACCTTCACCTGACGGTGCAGCTGTCTCAACGGTGAATACGCCACTTGACGTTCTCAGTGCAGGAAGTTCAGGGTGAGAAGAACTGAGACGAAGCCTCATGTCTCGCTCACTTCGGATGCATCCAGCGTCCCAGCGATGGATCCAGGGGTTGGTCAGGGGGACCCATCACCCCTGGGACCCGAATTTCACTTTGAGAGGTACATGTACTTCTGAAAAGGAAAAAAATATTTGTGCACGGATTACGAGGGGGGATTCAATGTGGGCGGGGTGGGGTGGAGAGTGGGAGGGGTGGGTGGGGA
>JAAUXT010147305.1_pt1 | contig 14881 bp, 12 predicted proteins | sample 7278171 | NCBI WGS metagenome assembly JAAUXT01 (sample SAMN14350112, study PRJNA611818) | marine sediment metagenome | isolation source: surface marine sediment (1.8m) | place: French Polynesia: Moorea | collected 2018-08 | reverse complement strand
TGCAAACCTTGGGGCCGTCCAGAGAACACGAAAGGGACGATGGGGAAAGCACCAGAAGTTCAGGGCCCTGCAACCTTACATTCCTATCAGACAGGGCGGACCACTGAAGCCTTCTGTTCACGGGCCGAGAACGTCTCAGCCACAGCCAGAGTACTACATCCTAAATCCAACGCGTTTGTGGCGCACTTTGCCCTTTATATGTTCTCATTTTCAGATGCAAGGAAAGCTCGCAACCGACTGCGATGGATCGGTGAAACACAGAAAATGGCAGGAACCAGCGGGAACTCTTTCTATGGCTCTTACCGCGTACAGATTAAATTTGAGAGAAGCGAACGGAAGGCCAAGCGGACTGCACAAAATTAATATTAATTAATCTTCTGTTGTCCCAAGGACAAATCAATGTTATTGCACTGATGCAAAAACAATTAATTCATCATCTCAGCGCATTATCTAATATTTGGAGAACTGCGATTGAATTTGTTTTTGTGCTGGTGTTGGCTGCTGTAAAACAATGCACAATAAATGTTTCAGTGCAGGTGTCGTGTGTCCCGCTGCCGTGCTCTAGCTGAGATGAGGAACATTTCCCCAACTTGGTCCAAATATGAAACTGAGCCGCCACAATCATTTTCAAATGCGTGTGGACAAAGCATCAAGTTCGTTGCACAAACGTTCACGGCGTCCATGTCAAACATTTGGGAAAACTGTGGCAAGAACCCACCAAAATAAGCTTGTCAAACGAGCGGAACTTTTCTGAGAGCGGTCGATTCAGTGCGAGAAAACAAATGGGAAAAATGTTGCTTGTCCTGGAAGTGGAAGTTGTTGTAGTCGTTTGCTTCCATGGATCAAGAGTGAACACGAGAGAATATCTTTGTTCCTGAGCGCCTGAAGAATGACTGTGGTGACTGGTACAAGATTCACATTGAGATGACATTTTCTTGACAGTCCATTCAACTTGTTCCCTGTCCTTTCTGGCCGCTGTTCTGGATGCGTTGTTCCCAGAATGAGCCAATCTCCTCACCTGTACGAAGAAATATGATACGTGGACACGGAAACAATTTGCCACGTCAGCTCCGTGTGTGACGGGATAACAGCGCTGAATTGCCCATAATTGGCTTGTGAGATTTAACGCTTTGTTCAGGCTGGAGTGGCGACGCGACTCGTTCTTGTTTGCCTTGGTGCTCGAGCAGAATGTTGTTTCCACAGCCCCAGATTGCCCTTCAGGTGTCTCAGTGACCTTTGGCGCCCTTGACCTTTATGCGGGTCAAGGTCACTGTCGTGCTGAGCTATTTTCATTGGACGAGAAGGATTTGGTGTCCAAAAGTAGCCTGTGCCCTGAAACAGAAACTGGATCAGCCATTGTGCTCGCTTGTGGCGAAGCAGATATCATCTTGCACTGAACAATCGCATCGGATGTTTGAGCCAGGAATTTATGTCAATTATGACCAGTAGTGCACCGCTTGAAGTCCTGCAGCCTGCCGGCGTCAGTGCGTGAGTTTGGTGCCTGGGAGTGTGGGGCGATAATACCTGGTTTCACCCTCCATTAGCCATTCACGTGCGAACCGCACTTTCCACTTCCAAAGTCACAGGTCCAAGACGCAGCCAGAGGCGACGGGTCAAGGGTCTCGCAAGGCCCATATTGACGTTCTTTGACACACTGAAAGTGCCAAACGAGTCTGCCAGGCGAGCGTCGATGCGACAGCAATTTGACCTCAGCACGCAGCCATGACAGGGCATGTGGGGGTGCCACTTGGGTTTGATTTGGGTGTGGTCAGGGTTGGTTGCAGTCACGCATCCGGGTTTGAACCTGCAGGGTACACAAGTTGCAGGGGTGTCGAAGTTGCGTGAACACTTCCGAACAAGGACGTACCCGCCATATGAATACGAGTACCTAATGTTCTGCAGACTGAAAAACTCCTGGTTTCAGCTGCGGGAAACAACTTTGCGGCTTTATGGCTTTATCTTCTGATCATTGACAAACTTCATCTACAATTCTCACCGCCTGTGTGCACACGATGACACATCATGTTGAGTTTGTTCTGGACAGGTGGAGTCGCAACTAATTTCTGCGAGTGTTCGAGATTAGACTGTGTGGTGCATTGTGATCTCCGGGCAGAGCGGTGTTGTGTGCACGGACGAGTCAGTTCTGACCGGGCGTTTCGTGCCTCACCCATCTCGAAATTGCAGCGATTTTGAAGACTTCTTTTTCCCGTCACTTTGCGTCTCTGATTCGACTGGAAAGAGAAACATGGCTCCCCTGAGAGCAGCAGTCTTCGGTGGTCAGGGGGGCTCGAGTTATGAGAGGGGTGACAGGAGGAGACAGCCGGTCAGGAAACGGACGTCAGAACGCGCTCCCGAGATTTACTGATCCCACCAATAGTACAAGGCTCTTCTCGTCTGGAAAAAGTAAGGGAAGATTGGAAAAGGCAAGTTCAAAGAGAGTTGAGGCCTTGGGTTTTCTGACAGATGGACATGAGCTTCATTTGACTTGTTCACGACCGCGCACGTGCCACTCAGCATCCGCTCGTTTTACGCACGCGCATCTCAAAAGGAAGTCCGCTCCACCCAAACGCTGGGTCCACGATCAATGCTGAGCCCCCCCCCCCCCCACGCCCCACCGATTTCTTTCTCAGCAACAACCTCAGAAGCTACTGGACTCTGCGCATCCATTCCAGCAAATTGTGAATGCAGTATTTTCATGAGCCATTCTCGTGGAGACTCCGCTTTACATTTGTGGATGATGAGAGTGGTTCAGGAAATAACCAGTCAATGGGTTCTTGGGCGGAGGCATCAGAGGGGATCGTGATGGGTTGGGCCCCGTTCAAGGGTCAATAGATTTGTTTTCTCGTTTCATCTTGCTTCTGAAGAGAGAAACCATTTTTCAGCTTCGGGTGGGGAGATGGCGTCCCTGCTTCCCTTGCATTAGACACTGACCAAATGTCTTGATAAGGGAATCCCCCTGGCATGGCAGCGAAAAGAAGAACCAGGATAAATTGCCCTGTTTCCCAAAAGTATCTTGCAATTAAATCTGTGATTATTTGATCCAATGGGGGCTCCAGTCAGTCGGAAGACTGGACTGCTGTTGTCTTTCAAACCAATTTAAAGGACAGAGACGGAGTGATCCACGTAAATTGTAGGGGAAATTGTGAATCAACCGCCGAAACGTACGAAAGGGAATCAACTGAATTTTCTGAGGCAAACTTCAAAAAGGGTGCTGCCATTCTCACCAGAATGAACTGGGGTCAGCACCTCACTTCTCAAAAATACAGACACGTCGTATTACTCGGCTTTGACACCCAACGACACCACTGGCAGAGAGGAAATGGGCTTCTTCTTCTGAAGCCCCAAGGTTGTGAAGACGAGATTCTAGCTGCGCACAACCTTCATGGAAAAGGACACCAGAAGAAGGGCAACGAAAGCAAGGCGCCCGGTATTGTCGATGGAATCAGTCAGTCGCTGATTGCTGTGATTTACACTTTGACATCTGTGGCGCCTGGGTCAATATGGGTTCGATGTTGTGTCTCCGGATCGATTTTCCCCTCCGGGTCGTGGCTCATCAAACAGCATCTGGATTGTGGGTTCCGACCCAAAAGTGGATTTGTGTCTCAATCCGGAATTCGCGTACAGTGCCAGATGGTGATTGTAACAGTTGTGGTGTGTGTGTGTGTGTGTGTGTGTGTGTGTGTGTGTGTGTGTGCGCGCGCGCGCGCGCGTGCGTGCGTGCGTGCCTGTGTATGTGTGCGTGTGTCCCAAACGCATCACCCACCGTTTCTGGCTGGTGTATGTGTGTGTTTGTGTGTGTGTGTGTGTGGTGTGTGTGTGTGTGTGTGTGTGTGTTCGTGTGTGAGGATGGGTTGATCTGCCTTGGTTTGTTTGTGCAACTGTTTCTTTTTTCGTTTGAAATCAAGTACGATGTGTACATACACTCAAGCCTCGTTGGGTTCACCCCGAATTGCCCGCACAAGTCGATTACGCGTCCGTCCGTTGGCACACAGGGCGAAAATTAAATGAACGTTTGTCGTTTCTCAATCTGGTTTCTCCTCAACTCGATTATCTGTGACGAAAACGAATCCGGGGACTGTGGGCTCAAGAAGCGCTGTTTCTACCGCCTTCAGTGAGAAAAAGCTTTATTTGTCTCAAAGCGACAGTGAGAAGCCAACTCCACGTCTCAATGACACCCTTTCTCAACAGCAGATTGATCTTTTGGGGAGGAGAGCACTTTCTCTATGTGTTTCTGTTCGAAGTCTGGCAGCGCGGGGTTCAGTCACTGTGAAATTCCTATTGTTTCGCGCGTGTACCTGTGTGCCACAGAAATGGCCCGTCAGGGCTGTCGTGATGTGCTTTCATTCATAATTGGAAAGCTCCCCAGCGACTCATAAAATCCAATTCGGCCACTTCTTGCATTTCAGGGACGTGATGAGACAAGCCCCTAATTGAAAAGAGTAATTTGAGAGGCACGTTGATTGAAGTTGCCGAGTAAATCGAGTTCATAACGTACACGAGACGGAGTGAATCGAAGTCTCCCTACCAATCTGCAATGATATGAGAGTACGAGTCCTCGCAGAAGCCATCTCCGTGCCAAAGTTGAATGGATCTCTTGTTGCTTTATGATGCGCAGATGGTTCTATGAAAAGGAAACATGTTGTCAGATCCAGTTTCTGTGCAATATAGCACTGGTTTTCGTTGACGCTCCCTTTGCTGCGCGTGCGTGATGGTGCAAGTCGTCACGTGACGTTTTGCACGCTCCCTGGATGGTTCGCTGAGATCCGGTGGTGTTGACATCTGCTCCGTCCCCCGTTTTGTCACCCGCTGACAGCAGACGCCGCCATCTTGATCCGACTTCGTGCTGTCTTGAGCTTTGGACATGGCGCTTGAGAAATTCCACGGACGCAGCACGGAGGATTTCTCCGCGCAGAAAGGTCCGAATCACGGTGCCATCTCAATCCGCGCTGAATACCGTCAGGATTTGTGCGCGTGAAGGTTCGGTCTGGAGAGCGTCAATCACGTGCGACTGAGAAGCCCACCAGGTGGTGTGGTGGAGCCTTCTGCCTTGTTTCTGGTGAACAGAGAAAAGAGAGTAAGACACGCCCCTTTGGGAGCACACCCCCGGAGCACACTACCTACTGGGGACGGTTGTCTCGAGCAAGCCCTGGATCCGCCCCGAAGATAAAAATCGTCACTGAATCTAACTGCTTTCTTGTTGTCTTTCCAGGTTTGAGGAAGTCTCGAGGCAACCCTTCCATAGCAACGAGTACGGGTAAGTAGCAATTGGTGTTTTCGAAGACACCTTTTTGGTCGGACGTCACAAACACCACGAACTCGTTCCGACACTTCGTGAACCATCCAATGTTTCTGGTATTCTGCCGTATTTTTCCGGAATTTGTTTTGCATATACGTAGCGCACTTTGCCATTCAGCATCAGAACGCAAATCTCCAGAAAAGTGGGTAAAACATGCGCCATTACACAAATGAACGTGTGTGCCTGCATCCCCCTGACTTCAAGATGTCAAAAACACGACAATTCCCTTTTTTTTTGCAAAACAGAAATCCACGGCGCACCATTCTGCGCATCTTCTGCAGTGTGCTCAACGTGAAAACTTTTGGACATTACAACCTGCTGAACCGTTGACAAATTCCTGTTGACCAGCGATCCTGGAAAGAAATCCAGGCCAAGAAATAATTTGGCTGCGCACTCATTGACACTGGCGAGGTCAGACTGAGGAGATCAAACGGCCGATTAGCTTCTTTGGAACGAAAAGCGTCTTCAGTTGTCTTTTGGCACTGTGCCTCCGAGTGCAGCCTTGGTCCTCCGCCTCCGTTGTCTTGACGAATTTTACCACTTGTTTTGTCTGACGTCTGCCATGTCTGCTGATGAGTATCTGTATTTGTACAATTGCCCGCATGATTTCAAAATACGATTTTGCTGACGTGGATGGATTTATCATTTCTCTGCACACCACCCGGAGGAAACACAAAATGCATGGGTCACAAGAGAGTACACATTCCGTTTCCCAGTGCAGCTCACATTCGAAACAGAGACCGTGGAAATGCTACGGACATGCGGACAATTCACATCCAACCTCTGGGGATCTTGACTCTTGCAATTTGGCATCGTATGACAACAAGCAACAGAGAATTGTCGCTGACCAGATTGCTCTTGGTTTCACTCTTTTGTTCCGAACCTGTTGTTCAAACTCACGTTGACAGGGAAGCACTTGAGGAGGGAGTCTTTGAAACACAGCTGAAACCCTGTGGTTACGAGAGCATCATTAGCCTCCATTGTTTCTCTATTCTTCAGCAAAGTTCTTACGGCAGCAGCTGCAGATACTTCAGGAGTCGGAAGAGTCTCCGTGCAGATGCATGAGAGGAAATTCAGAAGAGCAGCTTCTTGATTCAAAGGGAGAATCACTCGACCTCCGCGTACACAAGTTGAAGAAAATGGCTTCACTCGTTGTAGTCCCTCGATTCAAAACATGCTTCTCGGGAATGTTTTTACAGGCAATTATCTCGTGGAATAATGGCCCCAAAAGTCTTGTGGCGAGAAACAGTCGATGAATTGCGAAGCCTATCTCTGTTTTATCCGTGGTTTGGCTTCTTGCAGCTACAACCTTGTGTTTTCTGCTTTGTGAGTGCGTGAGGTTCAGAATTGAGTCGTCGGGTCTGAAGAGTCTCGAGACGAAGGAAGGGTCGACAACAAATTGTCACAACAAGTTTGAAACACCCTTTGTGGAGAACGACCCAAAAAGAGCGCCCACAAATTCGTTCTTTTGACACTTCGGGCGTCAACCCAAAAGTGAACGAAAAAAAACAAACACGACCAAAATCGAACAAATATAACACGAGAAGAAGAGGTTGTTCACACATTGAACCTTTTGATGCCCATGGGTGATTTTTCACCATTATACATTGTTCAATGTTTGGTTCAAATCAGCTGAAGAGCGCACACCAAAAGAGGAAGTTTGGGACAGGTGGTGAGCATTGCCTGAGACATGGATAAAGGAAAGACTGTAGTAGGACAAGCAAAACAGACCAGGCAAGAATCAAGAGAATTATGGGTTTGACGCGTCCCAAAAGAGGAGACCGTAACGAGCTGGAATTGCCCCGTGGTGCCCCCTCTGACCTTCCTGTTCCCACGAACGGCTTTAGAAGGCAATCACGAGCACTCGTCACTCCAGAACGGGGGGGGGGACGGGGCACCACTTCAAGAACCTAAAACAACCAGATTCATCTTTCCTGCTCCGTCTAGTTCCAAGACTCATCTGTTTTCTGCGCTGCCTGGTCTGGCAGGTGAGGTCTTGAGGGTGTCGTTGGGAACCCAAGCGTCATTAGAAAACACAGGCTTCACTTTGCATGTGTGGTTCTGAACTGCGATTATTGTGTCCATATCTGTGAGAATGGAAAAACTGAGGTCACAATGACGGTCCATGCAAAACGCTGAAATTTTCCTCTGTTGGTGCAGTTTTTCACTGCGCGCTCTCTGGGACCCAGGGGACTCGGAGGATTCCTGGGATGATAAATGACTCGTTCTTTACCTTTTGAAATGTTGATATTTCAACACGAGAGTTGGGTTGATTAGCTCGAGGCGTGGAGACAAAAGCTGTTTTTTCTCCTGAAAAGCTTTGCCTAAAAAAGAAGACTCTCAGCTAGGCTGCTTCCAACAGGACAAGAAAATGAATGAACATCAGAACCTTTCGGCAAAAAAAATTAAAGTCAAGTTTACGTCAAAAAGCACTTAGATTTTAAACCACGAGCACAAAGGCATCCGCTTGACGGTGGAAAAGATACTTCTTGAAAGCTTCCCACCTTCCAAGCAGCAGTCCAAACTGCCTAGTTTGCAGACTGTGGAAGTGAGTTGTGAAGCTCATGCAGGTAAAAGCCCCAGAAGGAGGCCACGTGCTGCAATATTGACTTCCATTCTCAACAGAACATTAACTTGAATAAAAATTTATTCGTAAGTTTTGCTGAAACTGGAAAAATGATCACACGCAAATCTCTATTGGCGGACCACACTCCCTCCCTCCCTCCCTCCCTCCCGACTGAAAAGAAAAGTTCTGAAAGCGGCAACGTTGAAACAAATCCACCCACCTGTCTGCCGTTTCTGCGGTGCACTCACGTCAACCTTCTGTCTTCCTGTCAAAAGCGACAAAAATCCGGAAATTTTAAGCTCCTTAGAAACGTCACCTGCACTTATGACAAGAGGAGCGAATCTCGAGAGAGACAAGGCTCTGCAAAATCACAAAGGTTGCGAGACTTCAGCACATACCGCGAGATTGTGCACGACCTTTGAGAAAGGCTCCTCCATGGCGCAAGTGTTTGTTCTGCAAAACGACAAAAACTTCCTTCTATGGGTCCCTGGACGACAAGACCTGGATGGAGCCACATGATCCCTCTCCTTGGCAATCCGAGCCAACACAGGTGACGCAAAAACAAATTTGCTTCACTTGATTTGAAGCAAAAATGGTAATTTTTGAAAGGTTGGTGTTTCCAGTGACATTTTGTTCGTCACAGGAAGCTGACTTTTGTGCGGAATGCGTTGGAGCAGGTGTGCCTCCAAAAACCTGTATGCAAAAGACAAGGGGTAAAACAAAAACATTGACTTCAGGAAGTTTCGCCAAATCCTCTTGTGGAACAATGAAATCGTAGAACAAAGGGCCGGATGAGACTGAATACACTAACTTTCTTGGAAGAACTTTCTTGAAGAACAGCCACATGTATTGCTCGTGTTCATTTTTCTGTTGCAAATTTGACAAACAGTAACAGTATGAACGCAATTTTAACCGCAGAATGTTGAAAGACACAGTTTTGTCTTTGAGTGAATTGTTATGCTGCCTGCAGCTTTTTTCAATCTTCACAAAGAAAAACGTTTCATCACAAAGCAGTAATTCCATAGATTCTGTGTTTATTCCCAAATTAAATATTTCCCCTTTCACAAAGCGTCGACTTTGAACACGAAAGGAGCCTCACAATAGAAACACGCCTCAAAGCACAGCGCTTCTCACAGCTGCTTCTCAAATTGGATTCTTGTGGAAAAGATGTTCTCTGACACATTTCATGACATGTTTGTGGTGGTGGGGGAATCTAAAAATAATATCAGCAAACTTCTTCACGCCAAGTGCAAATGCGTTGGATGGGATGCGGACTCACACCTCGTGGCATGGCGGCGAGGAGAGAGGATCCGGTGGAGAGGGGAGAGGAGATGGGTCTCGCGTGTGGGAAGTCAAGTCCGCCCCGTCACACACAGACTGCACGCGATCTCGCTGTCAGTTCCCCCACTCAGATGCGTCTTGATCAATATGTGCGTGTGTTGGAAAGAAAACTGAACAACTTGTCCAGGACCGCGGGAGAGATGATACAGAACACTTTGTGTCTGCTGAACCTTCAGGTGCTGGAAAGCATTGTTTCCATGCTGGAAAATCTGTGCAATGGTGAACACACAAACGCACAGAACACAGATTCTGAAACTTCCCTTTCTGGGAGCAAACAGTGTCGCGTCATTCTGCCATGTCCATCCAGTGAACATCGCTGCTGCTTCAACATGACAAAGAGCAGCGAGTGCGGTGTCCAAGGGGCGCACGTCCCCTCCACGCACCCCTGGGGTATGACAGGATTGGACAAAGGACATCGTGGCTGAGATGCCATTTGCAAAGAAACGTGTTTGTTTCAGCCACAGTTTTCTTTGTCCACGAGGGACATTGCACAACACTGTGAACGGACCGTGTTCTCCTGCGAACTGAGACATGTCCTGAGCACGAAGCGTTGATCACCGCCATCAGAACCATGTCCCCCGACGCATGCGCTCTGAGGAGACGCCGAGGAGGACGCCGCGTCCCCGGGGAGATCCACTGAGGAGGCGGGGGAGACACGTTCCGCGCCGCAAAGTCTCCGCGCCTCCCTCACCCCGCGTTCACACTGTACGCGTCAGCGCATCGCGCACAGCCAATACGACATTCGGGCCAGTACAGCTTGGGGTTGGGACCCACCAGCGATCTTGGTCGTGCACCATTCATAAGTAGGTACATCAGTGATGTGAATACAGCGACATACCCTGTTGTCATACCCCTTCATATGCATGAAACCCAATGTGTGTTGTGACCTTGGTGTGTGTATGCGCTGTGGCCTTGGTGTGTGTGTGTGTGTGTGTATGTGTGTGTGCTCTGTGACCTTGGTGTGCGTGTGTGATGTGACCTTGGTGTGTGTATGCGCTGACGCATGCGGTGTGAACCAGGGGTCACTGCTCAGACCCGCCTGAGCGAGGAGCGAGAAGACACCCACTCCAGACGTCTCCACTGCAGCCACACGAATTGTACTCAAAAAGAGTCTGTTGCGTGATGTCCCTTCCGGGCAAGAGCACTGTGTGGTCAAAGCCAAAAAATTTTGTGTTGGGCATCATGGCCCTCTCCCGCACCCCATTGCATCGCTTACAAGGGGTGTGTGCGCACACTTGCTCGAAGGGGGCGTGTGTCCCCTTGGACACAGCACTCGCAGTTGCCTTACGCACTGCTTCTTGTTTCTTTTGCACCTCAAATGAACTTTGATTTGGTAAGGGAATGAGACAATCGACATTTCTAAATACGTCCAACGATTTGTTTTTTTTTTGCTCATTGCAAACGTTGTTGTGTCAATCGGGTGAGATCAAACGGCTCGATCTTGTGTGGATTGACTTTGAAGTCACACACAGCTTCAGTGAGTTTGTTTCTCCACCAACGAAGAGACAAGCAGCTCGTAGAGACAAAGCGCCCCCAAAATGAGCCGCGCTCCTTGAATGCGGGATCTTCTTGGCAAACAGACGCACGAGGGTTCCTTTGATCCAACCGTCGTGACTTCAGGTGGTGAAATATGAACGCGAGGCCTGACGTGACGTTTGCGATGTTCCTCGTGTGGCGTCCAGTTCATTGAGAGGTTTCCCAGGAAATTTGTAACATTCTGCCTTCTTTGTGGGTGAAAGTTATTCTTCGGCGACTCAAGCTGATTCTTTGTTCAAAACTAGGCCTTGTGTCGTCTTTTCGGTGCCCATAAGCACACAAAGTTTCGTCCCCCATCTTCATTCCGTCGCAGCTCAAGGTTTTTCTGGTGAAACGGTTTGCACCCCCCGCCACCTTCGAAGACGAATTTTATGCCCAACGACTGCGGGAGAAGGCACGACATCTGGTGCGACCAGATTATTCGCTCCACCCTGAACGAAATCTCCCCAAAGCCTTGGACAAATAGCAGAACAGAGACTTTTCTCTCTGTCGAACACATTGAGTGGGTGTCGGCACAAGGCGTTTTGCAACTCTGCAGTCACAAAACCTGTCGTGCGTGCTCGCATCATGGCAGAAATGGATTCTCACCGAACAAAAAGGGGGTTCCTGTTCAATCACACCACGCTGGACCAAAGGTCTCGAAAAGCCATTGTGTGATTTCACAGCAACCATTTTTGTACAGTGTGAGAACTCTGTCAACCAATGTAACCAAATGTTGTGAAGCGCGTGTAGCGAGACGTCTGCTGTCGGGGGACTGGCAGAACCAGTTGGTCTCGGGAGTCGCATCAGTCGCTTCTCCTCAGTACGGATGCGTGGCTGACTCCCCCCGGGAGACGCCGAAAGTCACGTGCTGCTCCTTCGGCTTCGGTAGATCCCGACAGCCCGACGTTTGTAGCCGAATCACTCGTGTATGGACGCCCACGTGACACTCAGGATCCCAAGACGCGCCCATTTCTTCCATTGAATCGGAAGTCAGGCAGCTCAATCCTGCTGGACGTTGCAATTCTGATTAGATCGAGATGTTGTGCGGCTCAAACCTCAAACTGTGCGTGCGCTCTTGATACTTTGGATTTGGAAATGTTGTTAATTTTCATTTTTGGTTTTAATCTCAGAAACATTTTTGAACAAAAATGGGATTGATTTCCTTTGAGATCATGCTTCTGTCCCGGGTGATCCTGAATCATCATAAGGGAATTGTTTGTATTTATGAATACGGCGGCTGGCTTCGCGTTGTGTTTCCGTCTGCGGGGTTTTATCCTGTAATAATCACATTACCTTGTTCATCGGGGAGCAGCTGTTAGTTGCTGGAATAAAAGAGCAATGTTTCTGGGAATGTGAGTCAGAAGTGTGTTGTGCGCTTGGATCAAAACTCAGCGGGTCTTTGGTTGAAGGGTTGAATTCGTTTTAGCCAGAAAAGCATGGGTTTGGGAACCTGACAGCACAGCACGAGAGCACGTCACAAACGAGTACGGACCCGTACAAGTACCGTATCTATCCGTGTCCTGAAATTAAGCACCAAAAGTTAGGGTCTTTACATGGGTATGAGATTGCTGTAACTTCAATGGGACCCGACACCAGAACATCAAGGCAAAAGTTGGGGTGCGTCTTATATTTGCGTGCGACTTGTACAAGGGTGAATACGGTTACTCCTTCCTCCTTTGGCTTTCAAACGCCCACCTTCTCACCTTTTCCAGCACACAACAGCTGAGTCTTGAAATGACAACCAGGGCACAACAACGTGCCTTGATCAGTCTGACCTTCAACTGATGTTCTCATCAGCAGAAAGTCTGTCCAGGAGTCTTCAGTCGTTGCCACAGCGATTGCTCCTGGAGACCTTTGCAGGGAGAATAGACGCTGGTGGATCTCGGGAAGGTCAAGCCTTCAATTAAAAACATCTTCAGCCGACACAAGAGCTCTGCGCATACTCCGAGTCAACGGTGTTGTCGTGGACACAACAGATGTGCGAGTGTGGTTTGGCAGGAGCACGCACACATGGGTCACTCTTGAGTGACTTTAATCAAGTGGGTAGGTACTGCAGTATGCATGTGATCACCAAAGCAATCATAGTTACAAGGTTTCCAGGCAAGCTTCCCTCACCACAGTTGAGTACTTGGTGTTGGGTACTCATCGCCTTAACTCTGGATTTGACGGAGAGTTGATCAGAATATCATCGAGAAAATGTTTACCTTTTCAAAGCAAAAATGTTCAGCGATTCAGTTGCTGGTGAGGGCTGTGCCGAGTGTCTCCACATGGCTCACTCACACCGAGAACCTGCGGGTTGATATTGTTGATGCATGAATGCAAGAACCTGCCACAATACACGATGTCACGATGACCCTGGCAAATGTTTCACACGTCTGTTACGTTCCAGTTCTGAAAAATTCATAACGCGTCCAACCCTCTCTCTCAATGTGGAACATCACCAAATACAGAAGAGAGATGAATGGAAAAGAACCTCGTTGCAAAACCCAGGAACAAACGTCACGTGACTCTTGCCAGGAACTTGCTGCTCAACTTCCGTTTCCTGCCTCAGCCCAGGGTCCAGGAAGAATCAGCTGCAAGTTGTGCGCTCTGACTGCTGGTGTGCAGCGTGTCTCTGTGGCCAATCCAGCCAAGCGCACCAGTCAACTTTGTTTCTGCTGGACGCTCTTGGATCTGTCACAGGAAGCTGTTTGTGGAGTGTTTCCCAAAAGCTGCTTCACCTTCCGTTCCCATTAACTCGGGAACCCAGCCTTCAACCTCTCCTTGTTGGGCGCCGCTTTGCTCAGGGAATCTTGTCCATAGGCCGCTGTTCCAGTGGCAGACGATGTTTTGTCTGGGGGATGAATTGCCGTCGCTTTGCGTGCGCTGCTTATCTACCCCCCTCCCCGCTCGTCGCGTCCTTCTTATCTCGGAGACGCTCTGATTGGATGTGATTGGAGCTAATCTTCATCCGCTGGTCCTTCTTCATGATTGCGGCGAAAAGAACCAATCTGCTCTTCGCTTCGATCACACACGCACAAATGGGAGTGTGTTGTTGTTGTCCAAGGAACGAACGCAGAATTCGTCTGATTGCCTCTGAGAGAATGGCCAAAAGTGGTTCATGTCAAACAAATTTGTTAGATACGCGGTGCATACACGTGCATTTTGCTTCGTTTTGCTAACAGCTGAAACGCAACCCACACCGACGGAGGTGGATTTTGATTCGATGCACAAGCTGTGAGTTTGGATTTACAAGCTAAACTGGGACATGTTCGCAACGGGGATGCTTCTGGAAATGTACGCACGTTAACAAGGGCAATGAATATGATGATTCCGTGAGGAACGTAATATCGAACCAGAAATGGGGTCAATTTAAATGGCATTGTGCTTGAATGTCATCTGCACAAAAGGGCACTGAAGCTCCCTGTTGTAGAAATTGAGGGCAAGTTTCTTTGTGCTTGACCAGACAACCTACAATTTTTTGCTGTGGTGATCTTTTGCTCTCAACTAACTGCGAACTGCGCAAGTTTTTTCAGTCTTGCTGTTGCATCAAGAATAATCTGGCTGCCAAGACCAAACAAAGTTTGTTGCGTGCGTCCTTGCAGGAAACACGTCGTCGCAGGAACCCATACTCACCTGAGGTTGTGCCTTCCTGACCTGCACCAAGTGTGTGCCCGTACACAGGCTCAACATACAACCAGTGCAATGGAGCAGACAAGCAAGTTTCCAAAGTTCCCAAAGACACAATTACGTGTTTGCCGAGATTTGGAATCTGGCCTTTTGAAGATATATTGCCTTCTCAAAGCACAAAAGTTCCCACCGTTTCTTGCATCAAAAGAAAGCCTTATCAAAGACAGACCTTCAAAAAAGTCTTTCCGTCAAACAAAAACTTTTCATACTCGTACGAGACAGACTCTGTGTGACGCTTTTTAGGTGATTTGAGGAGCTTGGTCCGATTTGTGAGCTTTTGGAAAAAGCGAGCGAATTCAGAGTGAGTGAAATCAAATCACCTATAGGCAGCCTCTTCCAAAAGTATGTCAGCAGCAGTTTCATGGTCAAGATGATGATTGATTTAGGATCATTTGGGCTCTTTTGGTTCATTTTGGGTTGGGGATAATGCGTGAGGAAGGAATTTGTCAATTTTGAATTTTTAGGTTTCTGAGGTCAAAAAGGTCAAATTT